>FUIF01013026.1_pt1 | contig 21379 bp, 28 predicted proteins | sample 1003461 | NCBI WGS metagenome assembly FUIF01 (sample SAMEA80401918, study PRJEB19352) | marine metagenome | reverse complement strand
GGTGGCGCTGCCACCGCCGGCATTCGCCGCGACGCTACCGCCAAGGTCGCGCCGCAGGCGATGCCGATCATCACAGCATTGCGTAACGCAGGCCAGAGCCTGCGCGCTATCGCGTCGGCGCTTAACAGCGCCGGCATCCCTACCGCAATGGGTGGGCAGTGGCATGCCAGCTCAGTGCGTAACCTGATCAACGCATAGGAGGTATTCATGCGTAGCATCATCATCGACTTCATCGGCATGCTGTTCCTGCAACGCTGGTGATCGTTTTCGGCACCAATGCGGTGACCACCGAGTACAACATTTGGGCGCTCATCGCGAAGTTTGGGGGGGCAGTGGCATGGTAGGCAAACTGACGCCCGACAATCAGATGTCGGCATCCCGCATCCCGCAGCTCCTGAACGCCTCACCGTATGGCACACCCAACGAGCTGCTCGACGAGTTCATGCAACGCGACGCCGGCACCTACGTCGATGACTTCGTCGAGAACGACGCCATGTATCTCGGCAACCTGGCAGAGCCAATGCTGCTGCGCGAGTGCGGCAAGCGCCTCAACATGACAGGGGTGCAGACCGAGATCACTGAGCCGTACCAGCACAAAGACCTGGCACTGGCCGCGTCGCTGGATGGCAGGGGCAAGGGCAACGGCCTGATCAAAGCCGACCCTGACCGCAAGATCTTCTTGCCGCAGGGCGGCACGATAGAGACTGCCGGCAAGATCGGCATCATCGAATCGAGCTGACATCAGCCCCGCCATCGGAGCGGCCGCGCTGGTATCGTGGCCCTTTGCAGCTCCAGGCGCAGCTCATGTGCTACCCAGAGGCCAAGTGGGGTGCCATCGTCACGCTGTACCAGAGCGTTCACCTGTACATCTATGTCTACAGGCCAGACCCTGTGGTGCAGATGCAGATCCGCGACGCGGTGGTGGACTTTGAGCGCCGCCGCAAGGAGCGGGACTACTACCCGCCCTACTCGCCTGGCGACGCCAGGATTGCGTACAGCTCTGTGGATCTGTCGCTGCCCATGATCGACATTGAGCCTGACACTGACGAGGCCATCGCGCTGGAGCAGCTCTTGCTGGCACAGCGCAGCAAGGCCAATGCCGAGGAGGACATCAGCGACGCTACCACAACGCTGATGGACGCCATCGGCGAAGCGCAGGTGCGCGTGGCCTGGTCGGCAACAAGATGGTCGAGGTCAAGTGGCCCAGCCGCAACTACAAGGCACAGCCTGAGAAGGTGACGCCTGCCAAGCCGGCGCGTACTGTGCGCGCCAAGACACTCAGCGTGAAGGAGATTGACTGATGAAGATCACCAGACTGAAAAGCGGTTATGTGATTCGCGTGACCGACAGTGAGATGGCGGTGCTTGAAGACACTGTGAGCGAGGGGATGGGTTCTAGCCTGTGGGACGATGTAGAAGGCGGCTATAGCCATCTGCCCCCTGCACAGCAGCGGATCATCACCGAGGTCAACACATGCAAGCGTGACTGGATGGTCGTCACAGATGACAGGAGGGGGTGATGCAGACGCTGACCAAAAAGCAACAAGCGGTGTACGACGCCATCGCCAAGCACCAGCAGGAGCAGGGCTACACGCCCACCCTGCGTGTCATCGGCGACTTGGTCGGCATAAGCCAGTACACCGCCGCAGTACACCTGCGCCTGATCATTGAGAAGGAGAGGGCTAGACGCATTCACTCAAGACACATAGAGTTGATGTGAACCTTACGTTTTCCTCCCACTGCCCCCGCCCAGCGCGGGGGCTTTTCTATGCGGTGTCTTCGATGGCGCGCATACGCGCGACCAGGCGCTTGGCGCGGTTGGTGACCTGATCGTACCAGCGCGAATCCACCATCTCGTCTGCGGCGCGGTTCCAGTCCTTGGCATCGACGCCGGCCTTCATGCCCTTGAACTTGGACAGGCGCGGCCTGCCCATGTTGAACATCATGTTGGCAATGATCAGTTGCGCCTCTTCTGGCAGATCATCAAAGTCTGGGTACAGCACCTGGCACTCGTCCAGCGTGGACGCAATGTCGAGCGAGAACACCTGCCGCACCCGCTCCTCATCAACAGCGGTGCCGACAGGCTGGCCGTGTTCTGGGTCATCCTCCACCACCAAGTGGCCAATGCCAAAGGTGGGCAGGCCCAGGTGGTCTAGGTAGATCTCGTACTTGCAGCCCTCGTCTTCTGCAAGCTCTTGGCGCAGTTTATCCTTGTTCATTTTTTCAGTCCCTTCAGTCCGCGCAGCCCAAACGACGCGGCTATTGAGGCGTACATGGCCCACTGGAACCAGCTCGGTGTACGGCTCAACGCATCAAACCCGCGCTCGACATACGGCTGCAATGGCGGGATGAAGCACATGGCGATGATCGCGATGAACAAGATCGTCCAGGCTTCATCCTTCCACGAATCTTTGCTGGCCTCGGCCATGACCTTCTCCCAGCCGGCCTCGTGCGTGGCAGCCACGCGCATGACCTCTGCCTCGGCTTCTGCTTGGCGACCTTGACCCTGGACGCAGCCGCCTTCTCTTCTGCCTTGCCCTTCAGCCAGCCGCCGGCTAGCTCGGCAATGGCGGGGATCAATGCCTGAATCATTTCTCACTCCCAAGCCAGACAGCGAAAGCGCCGGTCATTGCGCCGGTGACGGTTGCCGTTAGGGCGGTGGCCTGCGAGGTCATCGCCTCTGGCGGCAACGACATGAACCATTCGATGACGCGGATATACATGAACGTCATCACGAACATCATCAGACGCGGCAAGATCTTCCACGCCAAAAAGCGTTCCATAGTTACTTCCATCACTGGCTCTCCTTGATAGCCTTCAATACTTCATAGACGTTGGGTGGTGGCGGCTGGTCTACCTGCCACTGGCACAGATACTCGCGTGGCTTCCACTCGCCATACTTGAAGAACAGGGTTTCTTGCGTGTTGTGCGCCCCGCGATAGACGCAGACCTCTTGGGTCTTGTCCAGCTTCATGCACTTGACCAGCCGGCAGGTGGTGAGATCGTTGGCCCAGTCATTGGCCTGTGCCGTGTGCGCCTTCAGCAGCAGCACAAACGCCACCAGGACGGCGCTGCCGGCCCCTATCATAATCGTCCAGGCCACCACCTCTACAAACTTGCGACGCCGCTCACGCTGCCTGTAAAGCGTCTCCTGGCGCTGCTTGCGGATCTGCCCCTCCATGCGGATCAGTTCCTCCCAGGCAGACTGCCCCAGCGTGAGCGAGATCCACTGCTTCAGCTCGTCCCGCTGCGCCCTAGCGCGTCGGGCGTTTCCAAAAGCCTCAAGCGCCTGCTGCTCCACAGTCTTGCCGCCGAACAGCTTCTTGAAGATGGGCGGGTTCTTGGCTTCCTTCTCTTGCTGCTCCAGATCCGAGAGCGCACCCATCCACCTCGACAGGTCGCCCATCATGGATTCGAGGTCGCGCCCGATCTGGAAACCTTTTTGATGGCGGTAAATGAGGCCAGAGCAATGGAGACTGGGTCAGTCATCAGTACACCTTCACCTTTTGGGGATCGACCTGTACTGGCAGGCAGTACGAGGTGATGTTGCCCTGGCCGTGTAATCTCTTGGCAAAATAAATACAGTCATCGACTGACATGAAGTAGAGGTCATTCGACTTGAGAACCTTGTCGTCACCCACCCCAATAAAGACGAACAAAAGGAACGCATGAATCATTCCTTGGGCTTGTTCTTGCTCCCCTTTGGCCTGCCGCGCTTCTTTGGCTCTGCCTTTGGTGCGGCTTCCTTCTTGGGCGCAGCGCCTTGCCCGGCCGCAAGTGTGGATTCAGATCGTACAAGTGTGCCATGTCAGCCTCCTACAATGATGCCGATCAGCAGCAGGATGGTGGTGCCGGCTGTGCCGATCATGATGGTCTCAATGCGCTTGATTCGCAGGATGGTTTCTTTCCAGCGTTCAGCGCACACGGCCTCATGTGTGTCCAGCTCGGCCTTGACTGAGGTGACGGTGGGCCTGCTCATGCTTGGTCGGCCAGGTTACATCATCAAGCTGGTGGCGCTGGTAGTGATATCGCGCAAAGCCTGCCGGTAGTCGATCTGAGCTTGAGACATCGCAGGCGTGTCTGACGCATCCCAGTAGTCTGTCTCGACCAGCCTCTTGTTTCGCTCAACGCGAAGCGCAGCCAATTTTTCATCAGCCTCAACCTGAGTAGCTTTTGTCTCGACGGCGGCGCTGTCGTAGGCAACCTCCTGATCGCTCGCGTCATATGCCTTAACGCCGTTCTCATCACCTCTGATGTATGCGACGTTATCGTGAAGCGCATAGATCGCGGCGTGTCTGTGACTATCTTGTGCCATCAGGCTGCTACCTCCATGATCCAGAAGAACGCAACGGTGTTGGTTCCTGCTGCGCTACTGAGAGTTGATTGCAAAAACTGTGCGACCGCACCCTCAGTGCGGTGATAGATCGTGTAAGTTCTAGCATTGGTATTGTCGGCTGTGATGACAGCGTGCATGTTCAGGGTGTCCATGTCGTTGGCATCAAAGGCGGTTGTGCGCTTGTGCCATGTTGTTGCCATTCGACTGCCGCCTGCTGCTGGGATGCCCACCGCCGCTGTGCCAGTCACATTGTAAAAATACGCATATGACAAGTTGTTGCTGTTCGGATAAACGAATGGCGCGAAAAAGTTTAGATACAGCAAGCTGTCGGATGCTTTCGGCGTGATTGCCAAGCGCAAGCTGGTGCTTAGTTCATGCGCTGCGCCAGAAGATGTCAGTTGTGTCGTCGAAGACAGCGTGACCTTCTTGACTTGCAGAATCTGATTGGTGCCAAAGACAGTGCCGCTGGCGTCCACGTTCCCGGTGACGACGATGCCAGTCGATCCTGTTGAGATTTTAGCCGAATTATCGTGGTACAGAGTGACTGCACCATTTGATGTAAATACTGCCTTGTTCTTCGAACCAGCCGCGTTTTGTATTCTGAGGGCGTCATCGCTGCGTATGTGAAGATCGCCATTGCCTGCGTCAGTGATAAAAGACCCAGACCCGCTGTGCTGGATCTGTAGATCTAGGCCGTCTCCAATGTAAAGGACATCACTGTCCCCAATTTTAACATCACCGCCCAAAACGACATCGCCTGTGCCATTAGGTGTGAGGTTGATGTCGCCATTGGTATTGGTGGAAGACACGGTGTTCCCATTGATGTTGATGTTGTCAACATCCAGGTCGGTATTGATGACGACTGTGCCGGTGCCATTGGGCGAGATGTTGATGTCGCGGTTTGATGTGCTGACAATCGAATTAGTCTGGACATCAAGGTTGCCACCAAGTTGCGGGGTGGTGTCCTCAGAGACATTGGCGATCCCTGGCGCAATGGCCACCCATGCAGAACCTGTGTAGTACTTGAGCTGGTCAGAGGTTGTGTTGAAGTACAGATCACCAGCAGTCAGCGCGTCGCCATCGTTATCAACCGTGGGATCAGATGACTTCGCCCCGAGATAGGTGTCGTCAAAGTTGTCAGCCGCAAGCTCTGCCGCTGTTTTTGCGGCCTCTGCCGCTGTCTGAGCTGTCTCAGCAGCGGTCTGGGCAGTCGAGGCATTGCTAGCAGAAGTCGCCGCTTCGGCAGCTTTTGTGGTCGATGTCGCGGCAGATGTCGAGGCAGAAGAGGCGCTTGATGCCGCTGCCGCCTCGCTGGCCGCACTAGCCGTCTGACTGGCGGCACTAGCAGTCTCGCTGGCCGCACTAGCCGTCTGAGATGCAGCGGCAGCGGCGGCACTGGTCGATGCTTCTGCGGCTTTTGTCGTCGCCGTGGTGGCGCTACCAGACGCAGATGTGGCACTGGACGCGGCAGCGGTGGCGCTTGCTGCGGCATTGGTGGCATTGGTCTGCGCGTTTGCTACCGCATCAATGGTGGGGCCAGCTTCTGGGTTGCCGGTGGTTGCGTTGAATTGCAAGGTCTTGCCCTTGCGTGTGTCCTTGGCCGGCAACGTCATGTCCAGGGTGCCGCCATCATCCACATGCGCCGGGTCGTACACCGGCGCTTGCATGCTGCGCTTCTGCTCCTCTGCCACCTGCTGGTCAAAGATGGTCAGGCTGTCGAGCTGCTCGTTGAGGCTGGACGCCAGCAGATCGCCGGCGGTCACAAAGTCGGTGACCCGCTCAATGTCACGCGCGCCCAAGATGATGATGGTGTCGTTGGCGTCCGGTGTCTCAGGGATGTTGCCGCCCACGTTGACAACAACGGTGACAGAGCCAGTGCCATTGGCCGCGATGGTGACACTGTAGTCTGTGGTCTTGGTCAGCTTAGTGGTGTTGAAGTACACCGCCAGGTCGTCATCATCCAGGATCTCAAAGGTGAAGGCATACGGCCCCAAGCCGGCAGATCCGGTGAAGACGACGCGGCGCGTCACTGCATTGATATTGTAGTCAGCCATTGCACATCATCCTTTGTGGCGCATTGTACCTCATTTTACCAAACTTTGTAAGCTGGCCTCCGGTGCCGCACTGAGGCGCGGAAACTTCTTCTTGTTCTTGGCGGCTGCCAGTTTCTCTGCAAACGCAGGGAACTCAATCTCGCTGTCATCAAGCCCATAGTCAGACATATCCTCCGGCACTAGCGAATACTCGTATGCGCCCTCGACCAGCGGGTCTTCTTCCAAAGCGCCGAACATACGCAGCATTGCCAGCTTGCGGTACTGGCCCACAATGTTGTTCACGATGGCGCGCGCCTGGCCGATTGGGAACTCTTCGCCGCTCATCTCAAAGTCATCCATCATCTCTGACATGGTGACCTTGATGTTCTCTTTCAGATCCATGCCATCAATCGTAATGACCTTGCCATACAGCTCCTTGAATCTGTTCTCGACCTCTGGCGGCAGCCTGATGCCCTCAAGTGCGCGAGGCGCTTGCGGCATGTTGTGCTGTATCGCATCCAAGAACTCTAGCACCTCGTCAGTCTCGCCATAGGTCATGGCCAGCGGCTGCCAGGCTGTGGCCTGGTTGGTGCCGATCTCGTCGCCCCAGTCGTTCAGCTTGGGCAACACGTCACGCGAATAGATGGGGATGCGAGAGCGCCACCGGCGCATGGCCTCACCAAAGCGACAAGAGAATCAGGGTAGTCTTCACCGACGCGACATTGCTGATAGTCGGGTCAATAGCCCTCTCAATACGCGCCACCAGTGTGCTGTTGCTCATACCAACCACTGGCGTACCAGAGATGTAGAAGCTCGTGTAGCGCTTCTGGATGGCGTTTAGGATAGCCACCAGCCTGTCGCCGCCATCGGTTTGCCTGTGGCCGGCAATCGACATCAGCTCAGAGAAGGTCTGCATGCTTGGGATTGATGTTGCGAACTCAGACACACCCGCCATGCCGGCGCTGAACGCAGTGTCAAACATGGTGTTGTCGGGGTCGTACTCTTTGTATTTAGCAGCATCAGCAACAGCAGAACCGATTAGAAACGGCATGTTAGCTGGCTCTAGCCTGTTCAGCGGAATGAAGAAGCTGTCGCCAAAATCCTCACCTGTGCCTTCAACAATACCGCCAGGGATTAGATCGTTTAGGCGCTTGACGTTCTCAGCCGAGATTTCATCCTTGCCAATACGCAGCGCGAACTCTTGCCAGCCCCTGGCCTTCAAGTCATTACGCTGGCCAGTGTCTGCCGGCCCCGCGCCAGTGATGCGGCCACGCCCCGCCAGATCGTAGCCGGCGTACAGCATAGCACCACCCAAAGCCATGCGGCTGAGAGCCAAGTCACGATGCCGACCGCCCTTTTGCCAGTCACTCCAGAAGCGAGGTGACAGCAATGCTGCTGGCCCCATCCTGGCCATGCCTTCATTGGCGATGTTGGTCAGCGTCTTGGAGAACGGCGCAAGCGGCTTGAGATACCACTGGTTCATCAACTTGTTTGCGCCGCCATAGACACTAGCCATTGGCAACTGCTTGTCCAAATCTCTTGCAATGTGGATTGCTTGCGCCATGCCTGAATAGACGCCTCGACCTCATCTGGTCTTTCGCTCAACAGTTTCTGCACAGCGCGCTGTCCGGCCTCTACAGCTTGCATATGCGCTGTCTTCTCTTCTGCGCCTCTGGCGATCAAATCTGCAAAGGTCTCATCAAACACTCTGCCGCCAAGCCTGGCAGCCTCTTCATGCAACTGCACACGCTGCGAGATGCCGGCAAAGAAATCATCGGCAGCACCAAGCGCCTGAACGGCACAGAGTACACCAGGCCCATCATGTTGAACGCTTTGCCCAGAGGCGAAGCTGTTAGATCTGGGAACTCGCGGATCTTCTTGGTGAACGGTATTCTGTACGGTGCGCCTGCCCAGTACTCTGCGCGCAGCGGGTCACGCGGCGCGTCCTTGGCTGCGCCACCAGCCATAAACTTGCGGCCCATCATGGTGAAGCCATCGATTATGCCGTTACGCAGGCCAGACAGGCGCGCATAGATATCGGTGGCGTAGTACTGATCTGGGTTGCTTTGCCTGCCAAAGCCTCTAGACGCTGGCGCAATGGTGACATGGCCACAGCAAACATGCGCTCCGGCACATCCAGAAACTGCATCAGAGCGTTACCAGCGGCGTTGTAGATGTGCGTCACAGGGTCGTTAAGCATGACCGACTGCGCCATATAGACCATAGATTCATACGCCTTGCGCTTGACGCTGTTACGCAGCAAAGCATTCCTAGCGGCAGCACTGTTGGTGCTGTTGTACGCCTCTGCCAGATAGCGGAGCTGCTCATCACCACCGAGCGCATCCAGAGCAGCGCGCACCTCGTTGATGCTGAGATCGCTGCCACGGTCTTTGGTGTTCTTGAAGACGTTCATTGCCCTGGCGACATCTGTCTTGGCACCAGACAACTCGGCTAGGATGACATCGTGCTGCGCGATAGCCTCACGCAGCTCCAGCTTGCCAGCATCATCCAGCTCACCGCGCCCTGCCAGGCGCATCAGATCATCGACTTTGCTGGCGCTGACATCGTGCAGCACCATCAGGCCGGCCATGTATTCGGCTAGTTGGCTGCCGCCCACAGCAGTGGTCATTTCTGTGCCAGCAAATATGCCGTCCAGATTCTCTTTCGGTATGCCGGCGTCCATTGCGCGCTGATAGATCTGCGCCACCGTCATAGGCTTGTTGCTGCCACACCCTCCTGGTCAGCGACCTTGGCGGCAGCCTGCACTGTGGCGGCTAGCGTGTCGCTGTCATAGAAGGTGGTGTTGACCGGCCCTTCAGCAATGCCGGCTTCCTTCTGTGCGCGCGATGGCGACGGCACCTCACGCGCTGTGCCGATCTCTGCTTCGGTAGCGGTTATGCGCGCATCAACCTCTGCCTCTGTGACAGGCTCAGGTGCCACCGGCTGTGGTGGCGGCGTCACCTCTGGCTCTGGCACTAGGTCGATGCGGGGGCCGAGCGGCATTGTTTCCACAGCAGGCGGTTCGATCTCTTTGACCGTTTTGCTGCGCGGCGAGATCCGCGCACCAGGCTTGGTCAGCGGCTCAATGAGCTGACCAGTTACCTCTCTGGCTGCTTTAGAAACAATGGACATTGTCTATCCCTCTGCCTGGTCTACCTCGTCAGGCTCTGCCTGCATGGGCATCTTCTCACGGCTGTCGTACAGCGCCGCAACCAGCGCCATCACATCATTCGATTTTTGTTCCTGCGGCTCGGATGAGTTCGTCGAGTTTTCCACGGTTCACTCCTTCAAATTCGTACCACGGTATGTTGCCACCCTCAAAAGCCTTCACTCCAGGGAAATTGGCCGGCAACACTCCAGACTTTTTCTTAAATGCTTCGGCAAACATAGCATCTATTTCAGGTTTAGTGAACGCATACGGCTCACCTGTGCTGGTCTCATATACATACCTGTTGGTGCCGTCTGGCATCTTTTCATATTTTGCGCCAGACATCTTGGTGTGGAATCTGCCCTCCATCACTGGGACGCCGGCAACCGGCTTGGCCTGCCCTGTTGATGTTCTGACAACAGCTTCCAAGGTTGGTGCGATACGACCTGGCCAGATGACAGCACCCAGCTCTCCCAATGATACCGGCCCACTGTGCCAGGCTCTGTGCGTCCTGCCATCTTGTACAGCTCTGGCACTCGGCTCATCAGCGACCGTTCTAGCGCCTCATACTGCGCCAGACCTTGCGATGTATCAAACTGCTGCATGATGTCGTCATAGATCTTCTCGCCGCCGCCCCACATCTGATTGATCTGGATTCGATCAAGAACCACAACATCGTTGCGGCCCGACACTAGCAGCGCAAAGGACAGAATCTTGTTCTTGATGCCGGTGTCCTCTGCTAGGCCATAGTATGCGCGTCTAATTTCTCGACTGGACATATCTTGGTTAGCGATCATCTCATGCAGCCTGGTCAACGCAGACTTACCTGACGCATCTGTTGCTGCCATCTTAGCCAGGAACGTCTTGCCAAACGCATTAGCGTTAGATGTTGCAGACTTGCCTGGGCTGCCGGCAGGGATTGTTGTCTTGACCATATCCAACCAAGCGTTTGTGTCTTGGTCAGACCACTGGCCATCTGCCGCCTTCTTGATAAATGGCATGGCTTTCTCAGCCAGATCTTTGTATCCGCTCTCATGCGGGAACGCAGACAGCATGCGGGACAAGATTGACCACAGCATAAGCTGACCTGTCAGCTCTGGGCCGGCTCCCGCCGCATAAGCGGTTTTGAATCTGTTCTGAACAGCTAGGCCATCGTTGGCTGCCTTGATCTGATCTGGTGTCAAACCCTTGAACCAATCAGACCATTTGTTCATATCGTTGGCATGCTCAATCATCCAGGCAGGTGGTGCCGGCACATCTTGTCGGTTGAGCGTTTTCGACATCATGTCCACATAGCCCTGCGTCGATGCAAGCGGGTCAGCAAACTCTGCACTGATTTCATCAAGCCTGCCCGACTGTGCGGCAAAGTTTGACGGCGTCATCTTCGCAGCAACAAACATCTCGTTTTTACGCGCAAGCTGCACTGGCTCATAGGCAGGGTTGTTGACCGTGTACTGACCAGGCACACCAATGACTGGCGCATCAGCCTCTGCCCTTGGCGTAAACACAGGGTTTGCACCCTTGGCCATCTTGCCGGCGGCAGCCAGTGCTGGGTCAATCACCTCCATCGGATCTACGCCAGACATGACGCGGTTGGCAAGCGGCCCACGTTCTGCCATCGCGCGCCTCTGCGGCCTCGCCGGCAGATACAACGCCCTCGCGCACAGCAGGGCCGACCTCTTCAGCAGTGCTGCCCAGCAGCTTGCCCAGAGTGCCGCCAATGGCTGCGCCAGCAGCGGTAGTGGCCAAAGCCCTGGTAACAGCCTCTTGAAGAGTCGGCGGCGCACCAGCGGCAGTCTCTAAGATCATCCGACCACCTTCATACAGATCTGCATATGCAATGCCGGCAACAGCGCCGGATGTGGCAGGCTTGCGCTTGGCAAGCTGCGTCGTGTAGCCGGCAGTCTTTGCCGCCAGCATCAGCATCTGCCGCGCTGTCATGCTGCTGGTCTTCATGGCAGCGCCTTTGATGAACGGCGCAGCAAACCACCGCCAATGCTGCCATAAGTCTCCGGCGCACCGAACAGTGCGCGTAGCGACCGCTTGATCGTTGCGCCTTCTGTCTTGGTGTCAGCGTATGTGTTCAGCATGAACAGAAGTCGTTGGCGTTGTTTTCTCTGGTGACCAGGTTGCCATCCAGATCTGTGTAGCCGCCACTGTTCACGATGTTCCATACCTGGCCGATCATGCCAGGTGAGCTGATGCCGGCATCACCAGGGAAGCCTGCCGGCCCTGTCACGTTCCAGTTGAACTCAGACACAAGGTCGAGGCCATATGCAGCCGCCTGCTTGTCAGAGCCAATGAACTCATAGCCCTCCATGACGCGGTGCATGCGCTTTGATACCTCAATCCAGTCGGGCATCATGGTGAGCTGATGTTCAGTGTACTTCGGCTTGGTCGGCGGTGGTGAGTAAGTCTCATCCATAGTGCCGCCTTCCATGCCCTTGCTGGCCTGAAAACCCTGATGATCAACAAGCATGCCTTCAGAAACGCATTCTGATCGGCTTGCTGGTTGTACATCTGAACAATCTCATCTGTCACTATGTCTTCAAGAAAGCCGCTCACATCAATTCATCCCGCAGTATTTGGTTGTCTTCAATTCTCGACAGTCTTTTCCTGATGAACTCAATGTCATCATTTCCCAAGCCAAGTGCGCCCTGGTTGTCAATGATCTCTTCAATACTTGTGTATTCATCAATGTCATCAAGTTTAGGATACCGCTCCTTCAAGCTAGTCAGCAGGCGATCAATGTTTTTTTGATAATCTGTGCCGGCCAGCTCCAGCCTGTAGTCACGCGCGATAATAGACCTGACTGGACGGTTGCCAACCCTGCCGCCATCTTGCCACTCTGATAATTGAGACTCGAATCTTGCATCAACATTCGCGATAAAGCTGTTGACTGCTTTGGCCTTCTTTTCTGACACATTGATCATGCCAGTGACCAGACCAGTGTGACGACGCGCTTCTGCCTCAACCTTGGAAAACTCTTCCTTGTTAGCAGCTTCAAGCCTTGGTGCCAGCGACAACACTTGTTTTGGGCCAACACCAAGCAACTCGCCTTCAGCCAAAAGAGTGGCATGATCTACAATCTGACCAGCAGCAATTTTTGCGCGTAGAGTAAGCATGCCACTTGGGTTCTCAGGCTCATAGTAGCCAGGCTGGCTGATCTCTTGCTTTGTCTTAGCCAGCGCAATGATGCCTTGGCCATCAATCACTTCTGGGTACAAGGTAGCGGTTGCGGTAAGGGCTGCGATTGATTCTTTTTCATCATCGCTGCCACCAGGCGCGTTGATAAAATCAAGGACATTGCTGACGGTGTCTTGTTTCGCCACCAGAACATTGTCTTTGCGCGTCTGGTCATCTGCGGTCTGCCGCGCTGCAATCTCATCACGCACCTGCTTGCGAAGCGTGATCTTCTGCTCATCAGTCAAGGTATTGAACAGTGCGGTCTTTTCACCAAAGTTTCCAGTACGCAGCGCCGACATGCGGTCTTGTGACGGCAGCTCTACTGCATAGTTAGACAAGACGTTGATCTTGGCAGTGGCAATCATCTCTGGGAACTTGCCGGTCTGCTCTGTAAAGAACGCAGCGTCGTTTGTCCTTAGCAGCTCCTTAGACACAGCCTCAATAGCTGTTGCGGCTTGGCCTTCACTGACTAGCATGTCGCTGCCGATCACAACGCTGCCTTTGTCTGTCTCAAAGTAGTCTTCAAGAATCCCAGGCAAAGCAGCCATTGTTGCTTCAGCACTAGCCATCTTCACTGACTGAGCCAGCTTCATCTGGCGCTCCAGCCCCTTCTGGTATACCGGCGCAGACAGTGTGGCTACGCTGGCGCTGAACGAGCTGGCCACCTTGGGGTCGAGCGTCGAGAGCAGATCTGCATAGCCAGCCGACAGGCTGTTGATCTCTGCCATCTCTGAGTTGATGTCCAGATCTGCGCCGCCATCAATCCTGGCGCTCAGATCTGCCAGCCTCATTCTGGCATCAGCGGTCAGATCCGAACTCAGCTTGTCTGCGGTCGTGGCAATCGACACAGATCCAAAAACAGTCGTAGGGTCGCCCAAGATCTGATCAACAGACTGTCCGCTCTCCAGCGCCGCTGTGAGCTGCTCTGCCGTCAGGTCGCGGTCATACGCCCACTGTGCGGCCTCTACCTTGGTACGCGCCTCTGCCTGCGATGCCACATAGCGTGACATGACATCCAAGCCACGCGACACGCTCTCAAAGACGCCGGCCTGCGCCCTGCCTGTTGCTGTGAAATCAACAGTGGGGATGGACGGTATTGAAGCGCCCAGTGGCCTGTATCTTGGTAACTCTGCCATTAGCTTGTGACCGTTGTCGTTTGCAGGCTAGGCTCTAGCGGTGCCTTCGGGGCCGCACCTAGTGACGCATTGAACGCATACGCCTGACCAAATGCAGCAGCAGCATTGAAGATGCCAGACATCATGGTGGCGCTGGCCTGGGCCTCATACTGATCTGCCTGCGCCATGCCTGTACGCAGCGCGATCAACGCGCCCTCGTCAGACAGGTACTTCTCTTCAGCGCCCTTGGCCATCGCAAATGTTCTCAGCGTCTTTGCGCTGCCGCTCAATGGGTCGATGCCGCCGGCACCAGCTCTGGCCACAATGGCAGCGTCAGTTGCCAGGATGTTGTCCAGCACCTTGATGCCCTGCGCTTTGTACTTCAGCGAATCAGTCTTCGCCTGCACACGCTGGTACGTCGCCTGGCTGCAAGGCCACGCGCTTGTGCCTGCGATGCCTTGAGCGCCGCAAACGCCTGGATGCCTGCTATTGCATACATGCTCATGTTACTGTCCCGCGCTCACCTTGTAGTCGATACCCAGCAGCGTCATCTTCAGCGGCACCGTTTGCCCGATAGTGACCTGCCCCTCATAAGTATAACCCAGAATGCCGTTCTGCGTCTTGATGCCTGTGAACTCCTCCACAGAGCTGTCCAGGACGCTTGCACCAAAGTTTCTGAACGGCACCAGCTTGCCGTTGATCGTCAGCGCCTGCGTCTCGAACAGCTCGGCGTTGACCTCAAAGATTCGCTTCTTGAAGCCCTTCAGAGACCCGCTGGGCAGGTTTGGCTCCACCGGCAGGGTCTTGATCTCCGGCGTGAAGTTGAGGCCCACCTGGTGGCTGCTAGTGGCCGCTGTGGCAAACGTGACAGTGTGCGGCGATGCCGGCACAGTCTGGTCAGGCTCCACGACGCCGTCGCGTATGATCTTGACGCTCTCACCGTTCAGGTGCGCCATCGTCACAGAGCTGGCAGCGCCGCCAGTCTTGGCGCTGTCCAACAGCACAGTGTCGTCGAACAGCTCGACATAGTATGCAGCGGCACTATTGATCGTGCGCTTGACCACCACATAGATGTCATCGACATCAACGCCAATGTTGAGGAACTCGCCATCGGTAGTCCACTCAGATGGCGCGATCACGTTCTGGCTGCGTAACAAAGTGTAACAAGCAATGCTGCCGTCTGTGCCGTTGACGATCAGCAGGCGGTCGCCCTCGTCTGTCGATGTGGACACGCGCACCGCCATCTCCTCTGGAGACTTGAGCAAGTGCGATGACAGGAGCGAGATCTTGGCCGAGGTGTACGCCTGCACGCTGTCGTCAAACACGAACTCTTGCAGCGACTTGCCCTGGCGCTGAATGAATAGCGTCGAGCCGTCCACGTTCTGCAAGCGAATGCCAGGCTTCATGCCGAATGCCGTCTGCTGCTTCACGATCAGGTTGCTGGGCGTGATCGGCTCATCCAGTGTCTGCGGCACAAAGAACTCGGCCCCACTGGTGAAGACCTGCAAGTTGCGCCCTGAGAAGATGTCGATGATGGCATTGAACGTGCCGGTGTCTAGCGTTGCCTCGACGCCGTCATCAGCCAATGCCTCGCCTGGGTTGAAGTTGAAGAAGTCAGAGACGCGCGAACCAAACAATGTCGATGGCCGGCTCTTGGTGCCGCCAAAGAACAGCCGGCCTCATGGAAGGTCACACTGCGTGGATAGCCGCGCGTAGAAGACCAGACCTCTTCATAGCCATGTTCGCTGTTCCAGTCGCCGGCCACAATGCCGCTAGTGTCAAAGAACGGCACCTCGACAAAAGCCTTCATCACCGTGTCACTAACAAAGTCTACATAGCGCGCGCGCCCGAATCCATTATCAACAACAGCGTAGTCGCCCACCGCCGCAGAATTGAATGCCTTGATGGCATAATGGGTTGTGTTGTCCGGTTGCGTATCCCACGCAGTGTTGACTGTCGCGACCTTGGTTGACCCAACATAGTCTTCAATGTGGCGCTTCTGACCAGAGCCAGTGCCGCTGGTCAACTCTATATACATGCCGTTGGGCTGGTCATCAGCCGTAAACGAGCTAGATGATTTCAGCGTGATAGTGCTGGCACCGCCGGCCTGGGCTGTTCCTGTGTCTGTCGTGACAGACGACGCAGTGATTGTGACATTCCCGCTGACCGCAGATGGCGTGATCGTAAACTGTGGGCTGTGAACATCCAGCTCAAACTGATATTTCGGGATGTGGTCAAAGGCGATGGTGCTGGCAGTCCAAGAGCTATCGCTAGCGCCGCGCACAATCTTGGTCGGCGGCAAATCCTCATGCACCACAATGACAGTGTCGGCAGACTGCACCCAATTCATCTCAGGCAAGATTGACGCCGTCAGGCTCGCCACAGCCAGGAAGTCATTGCCACTGCCATTGATGTTGGTGACCTGCGCGCCATCCTTGAACACATACATCTTGCCTGGCGTGAAGACCAGCATGTAGCTGTCGCTGATGCTGAACTCAAAGCTGACCATCCGCACAGCATTGGCTGCGCCACTGTCCAGCGTAGCAACGTACTTGGTGCCGTCACGGCGCTTGGCACCGCCCTGCGGCTGGATGCTGACATTACGCGCTGTGGTCAGGCCAGACTTATATTGAGAGATGTCTGTCCTGGCGCGCAGCTTCGGGTCTAGCTCACCGCTGGTGAAGTCATTCTGGATCTGAATGATGCGGCTCATTCTAGTACCTTATGTCTGCAATCGGAAACTCTTGGATGTTTTGCGATGGCTGGCTTGCGCCGTCGATGTTGATGGCAACACGCATCAGACCGCCGCGCATGTTCTCTGCCGGCGAACCATAAGCCTTGCGTGATAGTACTCAGCTTGGTGATCTGGTCGGTGATCGGCTCTGCGAACTCAGCGGCCAAGGCTGTCTTCAGCAGGCGCACGAAATAAGGCGGGAAGATGGCCGGCTCTGGCCGGAACTGGTAGTCAATGTAGACCTCTTCCAGATTCGTAAACAAACCGCCAGAGTAGATCTCAAAGTCGCGCACAGGGTTAGCGCCAACCGCGTTGGTGTTGAACACGGCGCGCGGATTGCCCAGCATATCGCCAGGGAACTGATAGTTATATTTCCATTCATTGATCGGCGCATCAACAAGTCGCGCCAACTGTACCTTCTTCAGCGTCCAGCTAAATGGATACTGCATCAGGATGGTGTCGCGGACATCATCATAGAGGCGGTCACCGACCTGGGCCTCATCTGTGCCATCCGCAAACGATGAAAGGGGGCTAGCCCCAGCATGATCAGCGCATCTGAAACGATAGATAGTTTGGTATCACCAGCCGCCATAGCGCCACTCCATGAAAGAGAAGGGGGGCCGGCGAACCGGCCCCACCAGTTTAGTCGCTGTCGGTCATGGCGACGGTAGTACCGTCAGTCACATCGACAACACCTGAAGCATTCGACGCGACCATCACGATGGACAAGGTCGGCGTGTTTGAATCATGCACAAAGATGATGTCACCGACCGCCAGGGTGTCAGACAGGTCGTTGAAGTACCCGCTGGTGTTCACCGTCGCGATAGCGTCAGCCGAGGTGTAGGTGTAAAGAGAAGGCGCGTTGCCCTTCTTTGCTGCACCGATCACGTTCAGGCCGGAATTAGCATAAGCCATTGATCAGTCTCCTCTCTACTCGGTTGCCGAGATCTTCACGATGCCTTCGTCGTCGATGGCAACGGCACCAGCGAGAACATCGAAGACACAAGGAACGAGGTCTTCTCAGGAACATAGTTGATCTCACTCCGCTGGTTCATGCTAATGCCCAGGCCGACTGCGTCGCGATGGAACGCGAAGCAAGTGCGGGTCGATGGGAGCGGCAGGCCACCCTCATCGCGGTCACCCAGGGTGATGAACTTGAAGCCGAGGAACGTGTCGATCTCGCCGGTCGAAAGAGCCTTGACAGTAGCGAAGTCGCTGCTGGTCAGCTCAGTCTCGTCGAGAAGCGCGGACAGGCCGTTTGCATGGATGATCATGCAGCGGTTGTCTGCCGGCACGTTCTTAGCGTCCAGAGCCTTCTTAGCTGCAAGCAGCTTGGCGAGGTTCATGTTGGTGCCTGCACCGCCAACCGAGGTTGCAACGGTAGAAGGCGACGACGCAGCGTTCAGCGCGTCAATGACGAGCTGATCCATGCGGCGACCAATAGCGCCACCCACGACCTGCACCAGCTCCTGGCGCTCGTCGAAGTTGACTTTGGACTGCTGGAAGATATCCGAGTACTCAGCAGCGATATAGTCGGACATCGTGGCGGTGATCTGCGAATAGGTCACGTTCAACGGTGTCACATCGGTCTGCGGTACGCGAACAGTTGCGGTGCCTTTCCCGATCTTCGGGAACTTCACCTGGTTGCCTTCGACGTTAGTCCGCTCGCGAGTTACGCCGGCAAGAGAGCGTGCGCCCTGATATGCCTGCTTCACCTCGGCATCGAACAGTTGTACGAAAGCGGAAGAAATGCCTACAGCCATTTCTCACTCCTATACAAAAGTTAACACTGATTGCGCCTAGCAGGTATCCTTTCGGGCTGCGGCTTGGGCATAAACGCTACGCCCCCAAGCGGGTCTGACAGGTCGAAGACGATTGTCTGTCGCGCAAAGTATATGAAAAAAAGCGGGAGCTGTAAACGCCCCCGCTTCTTCATCACATTGGTGTGTAGTCTTCAGTGCCGTAGACTTGCTCGAAAGCCTTCTCGACCTTGGCGCGGTACGCCGGGTCGCTCTTGTATTCAGGCTTGCCGACCATAGCCATCAGCTCCTCTTTCGACGGCGCGCCCTCTACTGGCCCGACATCGACAGGGATAGGCCTGTCGCCATAGTAGCTCCGCACCTTCTGCAAGGCGCGCAAGCCCTGGGCTGTGCCGCCCATGATCTTGAACTCCTCAAAATCATCCTGCCCCCACACGCCTTTATTGACCAAGCTCTGCGCCCAGGTCGTCATTGACTTGATGGTAGCATCGGCATTCGGGCCTAGCTTCTCGTACTCTTCTTTGTGCGAGATAGCAGCTTGCTCAGTCTCTGCGCCGGCCATCTCAATAAACTTGCCGGCCAACTCGTTGAACGCTGCCTGGCTGACGCCATTGCGCGAGGCCCAGTCACGGTACGTCGCATACAGCTCATCGTCCTCTGGAATGCCAGCCTGCGTAAAGACAGACTGATCATACTCATCCGGCACCTTATGCTGGCCCTGCGAAAAAGCCTTCTGAAGCTCGTTGTAGCTCTTGACCAAATTCTCAAGATCCGGCCCATCACTCTCATCCCAAAACTTGTCGGGATACCACTCCGGCCTTTCAAAGGTGATCTCGTCATCCTCTGTCGCCAGTGTGACATCGTCAAGCGATGGCTCGGTGTCTGGTTGCAGGTGTGAAATAGACTGCTCTTCGGCTTGCTGCTGGTTGTCGTCGCTCTGTGGTTGAGCATCGGCCAGCAGCCCCTCAGTTTCGTCGTTCATAGTTCTCTTGCCCTTTGCATACGCCGCTCGATTTCGCGAACCAGACTATTCTGGCCCTCACGAGCAAAACCGTGGCTGGCATCCTCACCGGGATACCAGGTCGGCTGCTCTATCGTCAGTGATCGCAGATGGGTGAGCAGCTTCTGCCCATCATCACTGCCGAACACGCGCAGATACAGGCGATCTACATCGTCCTTGTCTACCTGCTGCTTTCTTGCAATCTCAGGATCTGCGAGTTGCAGACCTTCCCATCCATCAGGTGTCATGTCTTACATTCCTTCCGGCGGCGCTTCTGCCGGCCCCTGCTGGGCCTCTGCCTGCGCCTGGGCCTGCATCATAGCTGCGGCCTGTTCCATCATCTGCTGACGCTCCTGCGGCGTTGTACGCAGGTCTGCGGGGATGCCCATCTTGTCTGCCACATAGTCAGGGATGCTGCCGGTCTTGACCGACATCTGACCTTCGGGGCCGAGCGCCGAGGACATCTCGACCCACTGCATGATCTTCTGGATGTCGCCCATGCTCTGCGCCTGGGCAATCGGGCTGATCGGCACAACCTTGACCTCAAGGCCGTTGACCTTCAGCGGCATCTCAATCAGGCCGCGATCATCCATGACATACAGGATGCGTGAAATCAGCGGCACCATCGTCTCGGTGATGAGCCGGCCGAAGGCGCTGCCAGATTCGATGACAGCTCACGCATGCGCTCCGAGATCTCGGTGGCAGACCTAGCCGACATATTGTCAGGCGGCAGGGTGTCGTCCAGCAAGATCTTCTTGATGTTGACGCGCAGATCGTTGATCACGATCTGGCTGACGTTGAAGTCGCCAGAGCGCGGCATCTGCCGCAAGCTCTCACCCTGTGGGCCACCGTTGCGCGCCACAGGAATGATGGCACCCGGCGCGATGCGGATGGTCTGCGGGTTCAGTACGCCATCGTCTGCCGCCGTGTAGACGCCGGCGATAGACAGACTGGCGTTCTTCAGGAGCAGCTCCAGCGTCTTGTTCAATGTCTTGATGTCGGGGATGGCCGTGACCAGGGGGCCGCGCCCATAGACCTCGCCGGCCACCTTCATGTAGCGCGCCACAATCCACGGCGATGTCTTCATGCGCCGCATCAGGAGCTGGCTTTTGCCGGCAGGCCAGATGACATGATAGCAGTAATCACCGCGCTGGATGTCATACAGCGTGGCTTCCAGCAGCTCGACCTCCTCGGTCGGCTTCTCTTCAATCATGCGCTGCAAGCGGTCAGGCAGCTCGGCGTCAGACCAGTGCTGTGTGATCGCCTCGCCCTTCATACGCATGCGGCGGTAGACATTGTCCACCTTGCCATATGCGCCCTCTTCAATGGCCACCAGGTACTGCGGCACGGCCGTGAACCTGATCGGTGTCATGTCATCGCCGTCCTGCACCAGCATGACGGCAGTGCCGACTGCCAGATCCAGCAGGAATTCGCCCATCGCCAGGTCAAAGTTGGACTGGCGCAGAACCGAGAACATCTTATCTGCGTAGATGTCGAGCGCAGCTTGCGCCTCAATGCGGCGATCCTCTGGGATCTCAGCACCTGGCTCTAACCGGCACCAGTTGGCATAGGGCGGGAACAAGCCCGACTGGATGCGGTTGGCGAATCGCTGCACGGCATTGATGGCGGTACTGTCGAACACGCGCACCATCTTGTTCTGGCCTGGCGAACCGCCGCCCTCATAGTAGCCGTCATACAGATTGCGCTGTGGCAGACCGAACTCGTAGCAGTCCTCGTAGATCTGCCGCCAGTGATCCTTGCGACGCTGCGCGGCCTCGTGCCGCTTCAGTATTTGCTCGACACTATGCACTGGCTTGGTTCCTCTTGCTGATTGCTGCGGCCTTCTTCTTCGCGTCTGCCTTGGAGCTAGCGCCCCAAGCGCGAAGCGACAAGAGCAGGCGCGTAGGCTTGCCGTCCTTGTATTCTGGGCCTGGCATGCCGCCCATGCGCGCCAGGAAGCTAGCGCGGCGCGGGTTGTCGCCCTTCTTCACAGGTGCCTTTAGGTTCATGCCCTGCGCCTTGGCAGACGCCCTGCCCTTGGCGTTCAATCCTCCAGATGGATTCTTGC
>FUIF01017254.1_pt1 | contig 21467 bp, 30 predicted proteins | sample 1003461 | NCBI WGS metagenome assembly FUIF01 (sample SAMEA80401918, study PRJEB19352) | marine metagenome | reverse complement strand
CCGAGTCGGTCGTTCAAGTGCGGATCGTCGTTCATGGGCGCGATCACGAGCACGTTGTTCGACGACGCGTTCGGGTTCTCGTCGTCGGCGTCGTCGTTCGAACCGGCCAGGATCGCGACCCGGAACGTGCCGACGTCGATCACGTGGTCGCCTTGCTGCGCGAGAACCCGCACCGGCACGTCGGGCAGGGTTCGGATGTTTGCGTGCATCCGTTCGTGGATATCGCTCACTGGACTTGTCGGGGAAAGTGAACGAGTCCGTCGTCGTCGACGGTGCCGACCAGGGGACCCGCCGCACTGTTGCCGTTGCCGAAGAGTCGGCGGGCCATCGCTGGCGACATGTCGCCCGGGGCGCTCCGGTGCACCCGCAGGGCGCGCACGAGTTCCGTGCACATCCACAGCGCGGCGAGAAACGCGGCGAAGATCCAGCCGCTCAGAAGAATCGCATACTCGGTCAAAACTCGATGTCCTTTCCCGCCCATGGATCCGCGAACAGATCGAGGGTCGGCACTTGGGTTGATACGCGGACACGCACACGCTGGTCGCCCGCGGTGTCGATGTGTCGCCGCCAGATGATCAACTGCACGAGTCGGTCGTCGCGCCAGATACCCGGGCTCGACGTCCCGTCTTTAAGTTTGCGCGGCGCGAACACGTCCAACGTCTGTTTGATCGTGCCGTCCAGATCACGGCGACGAGAGTCGAAGTACACGTCGGCCAGGACGGCGACCGGCGAGTCGATCAGCACGCGCCCGCGCCCGACGTCGTCGATCACGGTGTGCGCTCGGCTCTGCCACGCGCGGGCATCCTTGTCGAGAATCAGCCGCACGCCGGCCCTGCACCGCCGACAGTAGCCGCGGTGGAACGAATTGATCGACGGCGGCATCGCGAGGGTTACGTCGACGTCGCTCACCGTTCCGTGATCCGGGCCAGAAAGTCGGACACGACGGACACTTCGTCGCCCTCGAGATCACCAGCGGGGCGACTGCGCCCCGCGGTAGGCTTCCTGCGTAGAGTCACCTTCAACGTGCCCGTGCCGTCGCTGGCGTCCATATGTAGATCCCCGTGCTCGGCGTGCCACGTGCGGGCGATCTGTTCCTGAATTGCGACGCGGGCGGTGGTCTTGTCAGCCATGGTTCGCGAGCCTTTCGCTCAGAGTCTCGACCGCGTCGGCGACGTCCGCGGCCGTACCCTTTTCGATGATCTGTTCGAAGTTGTCGCCGTCATTCACGAGTCCGAGTTCGTACGCCTGTTGCAACTGACTGGATAGCAGCGCGATGGCGTTCGGGTCGGGCTTCTGCAGGGTCTGCCGGAACCGGTGGGCGCGGTCGTCGGCGAACTCGTCGCGCAGTAGCCGCTCGACCGTCGTCTCGCCCGACGTGATCGCGTTCAGGATCCCGCGCAGTGCGCGCAGATCCTTCGCGCTGACGTCGTCCAACCCTTCCCGGCCGATCACCTGCAAGACGATCTCGGGCTTCACGCCGATGTCGCGCCACTCGCCGAGCATCATGTCCCGGCGGTCAGCCATCGACACCGACTTGTCGTTCGCCACGTCGAGCGCCGCGTCGTACGCTTGCTTGCAGAGCGCGAACGGAATCGTGTCGAAGATCGCATTGCGTACCGCGATCGCGATCGCCGCGTTGCACGTGACCCCGATCATGTCGTCGGTGTACCTACGGCCGTCCCGGTTCGTGATCCGGCGCAGAACCTCGATCCGACTCCCGTTGTTCCGTTCCATGTCCCAACAGAGCCCTTGCGCCTTCACGAACCGTTCGCCGATGTCGACGATCCGGCCGTCGCTCCGAACGTTGCCGTAGGCGCTCTTCGCGAACTCGGCGAACCGGACGCTCGGCCCTTCCAGATACTTGATCTTGCCCCGTTCCTTCCGCGGTAGTGAGTAGTAACACGAGTCCGCCGTTTCCTTGTCGACCGTCACCATCGCGTACAGGTCCTGTCGGAACCGGGCGATCGACCGGGGATAGCTACGGGCCGCGATGATCTGCGCCTCGATCTCCGAACGAACGATCGCTTCCGTCGCGCCGTCGAACTCGCTGAGACTGACGACGATCGGCTCGGCTTCGGTGTGGGTCGCTGAATCCGTCGGTGTGTGTGTCATGCGTTGTCTTCCTCGATCTGTCGCCAGCGCCATTGCGGTAGGGTCAGGCTGTCAGTGTGCGGTCGGTACCCGGGGAACTGCCCCGTCTCGAGCGCTTCCTGCCAGCGCGGAAACAGGTCCATCAGATCGTCTTCGCCAGCGGCGACCGCGCGTGCGTCGAGTAGATGCGTCGTCACTCCGAACGGCGGATACTTCTCGACGAAGATGAACGCGTGATCCTGCACGGTGCGGCCCACGTGGTCGAGCACGATGCCGCGCAGCGCGGCAGACACGTGGTAGTTCCGCTTCTCGACTTCACGCTCGCACGACGCCGGGTGCGCGCTAACGATCGTCTTCAATTGCAGGTCGACGCCGGGCCACCAGCCATCGGGCCGTGCCTTCAACCGCAAGCCGTCGGCCTCGCCGATCACGGTCGGCTCGATCGCCTCGCATCGCTCGATCATGGCCCGGGCTTCCGGGTGCGTGAGCACGGCGGACGCGGCGGCGCGCAGCCGTTCCAGATCGTCGAGCCCGATCTTGCGCTTCCCCTCGTGCCGATCTTCGATCATGGGCAGGAACGTCTCGCGCCATAGTTTCGACTGCGTCGGGTTCTTCCACTTCGCGCCGGGATCGTCGATCCCTTCCTCGCGGCAGAGCGCCAGCCATTCGGGGCTATCCGGGGTCGGCGGGCTCCACACCCGGCCGTCGAGTTCGTCGGGCTCCAGCACCAGCGTATGGACGATGTCGCCTTCGACCATGGCGTCGGTCGTGATCGGGTGCGTCTGACGGTGCCGCGCGTGCATCAGCGACCGTTTTACGGCAATGCTGGCCGTGGACCCACCGAGCCCGGGATCCTCGAGATATCGGGACATGGGGACGTCGTCGTGCCAACCCGGCGCAAGCAACGTTGACTCGGACATACTCTCACCTACCTTTCTGGCATCAGGAACGGCCGTGCTTCGTGAGCGTCGACCGGGACTGTGTGTCTATCCCAGACAGGCAAGCCCGCGCCTACTCGGTGCGGGCTTCGCCGTCTCAGGCTGTTTCGTTCTGTTCTTCCATCTGCAGCCGCTCGATCAGCGCGATCACGACGTCGTTCATGTTGTGGCCCCGCGCTTCGGCGTAGCCCGCGAGAAATCTCTTGAGCGGGACCGGCACCGACTTCACGATCAGTTTCGTCGTCTCGGTCTGTTTCGCTGCGATCAGTTCGTCGATTGTGGGCATCCTGCGTCGATCCTTTCCAGTTCGCGTGCGGCCGCGGCGAAGTCCTGCCCGACCATGCCTTCGTACCACATGATTTCGTTCGACCACTCTTCGGCCCCGTCGATCTTGTCGTCGAGCGTGACGCCGAGAACCGCATCATCCGTGTAGGTCACGGTCCCGACGGTCCCGGCCTCGACGACGAAGTGCGGGTATCGCTCGACGACTTGGGTCAGCCGTACGCGGTCGCCCTCCTGCAGTCCGTGCGTCATGTCTGCCACCGTTTCTGCGGCGCGCGCCGCCGTTTGGGTCCGCGGAATAGCACGTAGTCGCGCCGTTCCTTGTCGGCGATCACGCGGGCCTTGAACCCCTCGCGGCGGATCGTCGACGCGGCGTGCTGTGCTGCGATCTTCGCCCCGAACCTGCCGACCCGTTCGAACTCTGCCGGAACTCCGCTGTACAGGCTCACGGTAGGATCTCCAGTGTCCGTCGGATCACAGCGCCGTTGTCCGCGCCCGGGCCGTCGAAGGGGATCACTTCGCCGCCGTCGGTCCTGACGGCGACCAGATCGTCGGCGATCTCGACGACGGTCCCCATGGTGCCCTTGGGCACGTCGAACGGAAGGTTGTCGTGAGCGACCCGAAACCGGACGCGAACCCCGCACATCCAGTCGTCGTCGCTGATCCAGTCGCCGACCGCGTTCTGAATCCGGTCGCCGTACTCGTCCAACGCTTCGCGGTACTCCGACTCGCACAGCCCGCCGTACTCGTTCGCGTCGACGTAGTCGTGCAGGTCGCCGAACGTCGAGATCCCACCGACCGGAATGATGCCCGTCAGAACGTCGAGGGTGATCGCGGTCTTCGCCCGCGCCACGGCTTCGGCGCACATCTCGTTCGCCTCGAACGGGTTCCTCGCGCGGCACTGATTCACGATGGATTCGCCGAACGCCCGCACTGCGGCGAGCGACTGGAAATGAATCGTCGTGATACCGTCAGTCTGCCCGTCGCCGATCGTGACGACCGCGGATCCCTGACCGAGCACGCGGACGCGGGCTGGCGTGTTGGTGATATTCCCGGCGTGTGCGTGAATGTACGTTTGCATGATGTCTATCCCTGTTGCGGTGGTGGTGGTCACGCGGACTCGATCGCTTCGATCGCGTCCGACACGAGTGTGAGAAAGTGCGCCATCGCGACGGCCGTCCATTCGTTCCGGTACAAGTCGGCTAGGTCCCGCGAGTGGGTAGCGTGCGACAGGTCGACGAACGCCCCACCGGCACCTTGCGTCACGGCATTGACCGGGGTCAGCCATACCCACCGGGCGAACGGATCGCGGAGCCCGTGACCCGTGACGGTCAGGTTCGGCCCGTTGACCGGCACGAGAAACAGATCGTACCGGGTCGCGTCGCCGGGTTGCAGTTGGACGAACACGGCGGATCCGTGGACGAGACTTTCGGCGATGCCTTCGATCGACTGCCCCTCGACGGGCGTGAAGTCGAGCGGACGACCGGCGTAGGTGATCGGTTCACGTGTGATCATTGGGCGATTCCTCGGGTGTGGGCTGCGACGGTGCACGAGTAGACCAGAACGCGACGCTTGTTACCGGTCCCTTCCCACGGCTGGCCGTGGCGGTAGATCCGCCGAACAGCCGCCTTGGCTTCATCGCTGGTATGCGCCCGAACGACGACGTCGAAGTTGGCGGCGTTCCCGTTCCAGCCAGTGACGCGCCAGAAGGGTCGCAGGTTGAACCCGGAGCACTCGCCGCAGACGCTGATCAGGTTCGCGATCTCGGAGTCGGGCGCGTCTTGGAAGTCGGGCGTTTCGGGCGACTGGTCGCGGTACGCGTTGACCATGTCCCGTGTGATCTCGAAAGCACAGCCGCATTCCATACAGCGACCGGTCGTGTTGATTCCGATTGCGATGCTCATAGCACCGACTCCAGTTCGCCGGGCATGTCTTCAAGGGTGCTACGTACGTCGTCCAGCACGGACACGGCATCTTCGGCGGAGACGCCGCGTTCGCTGTTCTGGATGCTTTCGGGCATGGCTTCGTGGTACTCGCACTCTTCGTCGCGGATCGCTTCGACTTCGGCGGCGATGTCGTGGATCTTCGCGATCACGTTGCGGATCCGTTCACGGCGCGTGTCGTTCATCGTCTCAGAACTCCAGTTCAGGTTCGGTCGTGCGGTCGATCCGTCGGCGAAGGAATCGCACGACGGCGGCGCGGGTGGTTTCGGACGGGACGCGGACCCCGGCGTGCCGACCCATGTCGGCCCACATTTGGGGCGACAGTGCCTCGACGAATCGGGCGATCTGCTGCGACGTCATGGGCGGAAGGTCTGCGCGGGTCGCGATCTCGGCATCGAGCCATCGGACGATGGCGGCGACCTTCTTCTCGCGCGCTGCGGCTTCGTACGGGTTCATCGTTGTCCTCGGTCCTGTGTACCTATCCCACAGACAAGATAAAGGGGTAACCCGTTTCGGGCTACCCCTTATAGGTACACTCGGACGGGCGACCGCCCGGCTTTACTCGAAGTTGGGACCGATGATCACTTCGAAGAAATCGTCGCCGTCGGGCCAGTACCACACGGACCCGTCGCTGAACTCGACTTTGATATACCCTTGATATTCGCCGGGCGTGTCGACGTCACCGCTCGCCGGGTCGTACTCGCAGGTTCCGGCCAGGGCTGACACCACCGTGACCGTGCCGCCGTCGATCTTGTTCGTCGAGCCGTCTTCCTCGCGAACGTAAATCTCCAGTGTGGTCGCGTTCGTGAGATCCTTCGCTGACCCGTTGTCCAACAGCGTGAACGGCCACGGCGACGTATCGCCTTTCTTCCTTCGGATCAGGTCGGCCACTATTCAAGCTCCCGGTCGGCGGCGAAGTGGATGTGTCGACGGGACGGGTCGACGACGAGTTCGCGGTTCCCTTGAATGTGCACGGTCCGACGGCTCGGATCTACGATCAACGCCCGCGGTTCGGGTATGCTGACGGTCAACCGGCCCTCGGGTCGCTGGATGGGTCCAACGCGGATTCGGACCGACCCGGCCGATGTGACGATCCCTGCGGCCAATATTCGCGACGTCGCTGCGGCTGTCTCTTCGCCCCGCTGACGAACGCGGGCAGAACCTACCGATGACACGCCCCCGGGGCTCGCGGCCGTCAGGGAGCCAGCAAACGCGTTTTCGCCGCGCAGCGCCATTCGGGCCGAAACGTCGACCGTGACCTGACCGCGGACGGCGACCCGCACCGATCCGTCGTCGGTGACTTGCCCCGTGTCGACGTTCTCGATCCGGGCCGAGCTTGCCGCGGACACGGTCGACGCGATCGCTACCCGCACGGATCCATCGCTCGACACTTCCGACGACAGGGCAGCGCGCAGTGACGCGGGCGCGGTAGCCGCACCGAGAACCGACACGCGGATCGTTCCGTCGCCTGTCACTTCCGACGGGAGCGCGACCCGTGCCGTCGCCAGCGACACCGACTCGCCCGCCAGCGCCACGCGCAGCGATGCGAGCCCGGTCACGTCTGCGGACAGGGCGACCCGCACGGACCCCGTCGCCGCAACGTCGCCGGGTAGCGCGATCCTGGCCGACGCGTCGTCGGTCACTTCGCCCGGCAGATTCGCTTCGATCCGGGCACTCCCGGCCGCGGTGACTTCGCCAGCCAGCGCCGCCCGCAACGATGCGTCGACCGTCGATTCCCCGCGCAGCGCGAACCGCGCCGATCCCGTGCCGACAGTTTGGCCGTTCTGCTGGATCCGCACGCTTACGTCTTCCAGCACTTCGCCCGCGATGGCGATTCGGGCGGATCCGTCCTGCACGACTTCGCCTACCGCGGCGATGCGACCGGACGCGGTCACGACCACTTCGGACGGCAGGGCCACGCGCAACGATCCGTCGTCGGTCACTTCGGCCGTCAATGCGACACGGCTGGATCCGTCGACCGCGACGTCGCCTTGTACCGCGATGCGTGAAGAGCCCGGCGACGTGACGTCCCCGGCAATGGCGATCCGCACGGAACCGTCGTCGGTGACTTCCGACGGCAGGGCGAACCGGGCGGATCCCGCCGACGTGACGTCGCCGGGTAGCGCGATCCTGGCCGACGCATCGTCGGTCACTTCCCCGGCCTGTCCCGTTGCGATTCTCGCCGACCCGTCCGCCGTCACCTCGCCCCGCAGCGCCACGCGCGCGCTGGCGTCGCCCGTGACTTCCGATGCGATCGCGATCCGGGCCGACCCATCATCGACCACTTCGCCCGCGAGAGCGGCGCGCAACGAACCCGCGCCCGTCACCTCGGACGCGATCGCAATCCGTACCGATGCGTCGTCGGTCACTTCGCCTTCTTCGGCGACGGTGATCGTCGGCGGATCCGCATCCGTCACAAGCTGGCCGTTTATGTAGACGTCGATGATGTACGACGTCCCGAGCACGGCGTGACCCGTCACCTCGAGGGATATCTCGGCCTCTAAAAACCCGTCGGCGGTCGGGTCGACACCGGTCCCCGGATTCGACACGTCGGTGATCTTCCCGCCGTCGAAGTCGCCGCCGACCTTGCCGCCCGGGATCGTCAGTTGCCGCGTGGTGTTCGCGTCGTCGGTGATATTGCTCGACTCGACGAGTCGGATCGGGTCTGTCTGGACCGCGAGCGACGCGTCGTCGGTGACTTCCCCGCGAACCGCAATCCGAAGCGACGCGTCGTCCGTCACCTCGCCCGCGCTGGTGCCGACCACGCCTTCGAAGTCGATCACCTGAAGATTGTGGTTCATGTTGTTACCCGAGCGCCCGCACCAGTGCGCCGCTTGGGTCGTGCTGTTCAGGTAGTAGAGCCGCATCCCGCGCGCGTACGCGGTCCCGCCGCCGGAACTCTCCGACGACCCGATCACGCACGCGGTCCCGAGCGCGGTCAGTCCTGCCGACGTGATATCAATCGTCGACTCGCCCGCCGCGTTCGCCGTCGACGTGAACCGGGTCACGGCCATGTCGGCGTTCTCGACCACGTGAACGAAGTGGCGATTCGTCCCGGCGGAATCGTGGTTGGTGTCGAAGCTCCAGTCGACAACGGACGTGCCCGTGCCCGGATCGTAGACCGCCGCACAGTCGGCGATTGCCTCGTTCGTGTCGCTGTTGTCGTCCGTCTTGAACGTGTGCCAGATGAACGCTTCGGCCCAGTCATTGACGTTGTACGTCGACCCACCCGTGCCCGCCGCGGCGGTGTTCAGCGTAATCGACCCGGTGTCAGCCGACACGTTGCCCGAGTCGCCGTGGCCAACGCTCCAGTTGGATCCGGTGAACTCGACCACTTCCACCCGCACCGTCGTCGTGCCCGCCGCGCCGCCCCGGTGGTAGTTGAGCGTGGCCGTGGAACTGCACCACAACGCACACGTCATGTTCGTCCAGCCGTTGCCCGTATCGGTCGACATGATACTGTAGAACGGCACGCAATCGTCGATGTTCGTCGGCGTGGTCGAGATCGTCGTCGTCTGTGCAGACGTGCCCGCGCTCGGCGTCAGGCTACCGCGGTGCCGAACCAGAAACTCATTCGGACCGCCCGCCGACCCCGTGTACTCGATGATGTAGAACCGGATGTCTGCCGACAGTCCTGGCGACCCCGGCCGGTCGATCGTGATCCCATCCGTCGCCGTGAAGTAGACATTCACGCCGTTGTCGTCGGCTTCGCTGTTCCCGGTGGTCGTCGAGACGCACCCACGGGTGTTCGACGCCATCAAGATGAACGCGTTATCCAGCGATCCCACTTCGTCGAAGTCGGACGGTGCCGACAGCGTGGTGTCAGCCGAGTTCGCCGAGACGACGATCTGCTGAACTTTGATATCGGCCACGGGCGGCTACTCGATCACCTTCGCGGGATCCCGAACCCGAAACTCGACCGGGCTCGATCCCTGATCGCCGGTTACGTCGACCTGCACGCGCAGTCGGAGTTTGGTGTCCCGCGGGACAGTCACGTTCGTGTCTTCCGCCGCTTTCCACGTCGCCGTCGACTCGGACCCGTCGTCGTTTCGGAACCGGTGGTGCGTGATCGCGTAGGGCGAGCCGACGACACCCGCGGGCGACGCCTGATACAGCCGCCAGGGCGCGACTAGGCCGGACGGGTCCAGCGAAAGAAGTCTCGCGAGTCCGTCGGGAAGACATCGGTCCCACGTCGCCCCCATCATGTACCCGACCGACGCCTCGTGACCGATCCCGAACGGGTCCAGGCCGTACGTGACGTACCCCAGGTCCGTGGTGTGCATCGTGTCCGACGTGGGGGTAGCCGTGGCGGACAGGACGCCGTCGACAAAGAGTTTCAGGACAGGGCTCGTGTCGATATCTCGCCACGTGAAGACGACACGGAACCAGTCGTCCACGGTGAACGCCGGACCCTCCAGGACCGCGATCTCGTTACCAGCGTCGTCAAGCAGGCTCGCTTCGATGTTCGCGTTCCCGACTAGGTTCCCCCAGATAACGCCCTGTGAGACGGCGGACGCCGTAGAGCGTCCCGCACTCATCGCTACTGTCCACTCACCCAACACGCCCTGCGTCTTCCGGAACCAACAGAGCATGGACCCTTCGTGGTCCCCGACGACGTTCTGTGGGTGATCCCGGTAGTAGTCGTCGGTCCAGCCAGAGCCGTTCACGGTACGCATGTCGAGATACCGGCCGTGCGGGCCATCGGCGACGCGCCAGTCGCTACCCGCCTCGACGTCTAAGGTCCAGTCCGACGGATCTGCCATTGGGCCGTAATAGTCGGGCGCGAACGCCGGTTCGGCACCGGTTACGCCAGCGAACCCGAGCGGTGTCTGCCCGTGCAACAGCAAGTGCGTCAACCCCCTCCACGCCGGGGCGTAGGCCGGGTGCACGAGGGACGGGTGGACCGGAGCCCGGATATCGACGAAGAGCGGGCGAATCATGCGCCGCCCCTAGTCTTGGATTTCGAGAATCTTTTGCGTGAGCGACGCGCTGTGATCACCGGCGGTCGACGACAACGCGTCGGCCGTGTCGTTCCACATGACCAGCGACACGTACCGCGCGGGGACCCATATATCGTTGCGAAACACCATAGGCACTTGCGCCGCCTCGTCGACGAGGATCGTTCCGAGCGGGATCAGGTTCAGCAACTTGTCTTCCGCGCTCACCGCGATGTCGCCGGTCCCGTCGTCGTTCGCACCGTCGCCGCCCGCATCGTTGTACGTCTTCAGGTACAGCCGCAGGGATTCGCCGACGACCGGCGTCGTATTGAACTCGGTCACGACCTCCAGTTCGTACAGCCCGCCGCCGTTCGCGCCGAGATCGACCTGTTCCGACTGTCGGCCCGCGCCCGCCGCAAGGCTGGTCAACGTCCAGTCGTTATCAGCGCCCGACGGGGCAAACGTCGTGGCCGTCAGACGCTTCGGCAGGATCTCGTTCGGCATAGGCCAAGCCCCTTATGGAAGGGCGATCGGCGAGCCGCCGGGGAACTGTCCGTTGATCGCGCGGGCGATCACGGCTTGCGATATCCCAGACTCAAGACCGAACAGCTGTTCGGCCCGGGTCGACGGTCGCGATAGGACGTTTCGCGACGTGAAGTTGGACCGCGTGTCGGATCCGCCGGGGAACAGGTTGTCCAGCCCCTGCCGGTTCGGCGTACCCGCCCCGATCTCGATCTTCGCCTGTCGTACGATCATGTCGAGAAAGAACCGTTGACCCTCGGTCAGCGACTCCACGTCGGCGCGGTCCAATGCCCGCAGTAGATCCTCGCGATTCACGTCGGGAACCTGCAGCGTGATCGCATTGCCGACCACGCCCTGCACGTCGGCCGTAGCGCCGTCTCGCACGTGATTGATCTGTGCCGCGATCACGTCGGGCGCGTACAGATCCGGCGCGGGCTGCAGGTACCCGTACGACTCGGGATCGTTGGCGATCTCGTTTTGCAGGGCTTGCATGTCCCCGGGGTCCGACGACGTGTTGCCAGGATCAAACGGCACGGGGCAGTTCCTTTCGGTAGCGGGGCACGTCGGCCGCGGTCAGTCCGAACAGTTCCGGGGCGTACCCGAACCCGAACGGCTTCGGCGCGCATGGGTGCAGTCTCACTTCCGGTCGACGCGACACGCCTTTCGTGCGGTCGATGTCGTACCGCTGGCACATGTGGTCGGGGTCGCGGGTCGTCGGATTCCAGATCACGAACTGATACCCGGTGAACCCGAGACGGTGTTGGCCCTCGGTGCGCTGCTTGTCCCGCGGGTCGGCTTGCGCCCCGGCGTACGCGACCATGCCGCCTTTACGGGTCACAAGGAACCGGATCGCGTGCTGGCCGGGGTGCCGGTCGACACGGAAACACGGCTGATCCGCCAGCCCGCGCCGGTAGTAGACCTCTACCCGGGCAATCCTCGAATGGGGCAGGTCTTTCCACTCCAGACAATTTCGACCCACCGGCCGCTCGACCGTGTCGACGCCGCCTTTGACGACCGATATCAGTTTCGGATCGCGCCGCACCGCCTCGAAAATCGGGGTCCCGTCGTCCAAGTAGACCAACCAACCCTCGTAGTCGGACGCGGCGACGGACGCGGCGAAGTCCATCTACTCGACGCCGAGTGCCGCAGCGCCCGCGGTGGTCAGGCCGAACTCGTTTCCGCGCCGCTTCTTCCCGCCGAGAACACGGTTCGTCAGAAACGGCTCGAGGTTTTTGCTGATCCGCTTCAACACCGAGTCGTCGAGTTCGTCGAACGGCTTCCCGTCGCCGTATTCGTCGCACAGCGCCGCGACGACGCCCCCGATCTCGTCCGTGTCTTCGATCCCGCGCCGTTGGCAGTGGACCGTAATCGACCGGAGCGTGCGCCCCGCGTAGCTCGCCGGATGAACTTTCACGAAATGCCCCCGATCAAGTGTAGGTGTACTGCAGCGCGTACACGAACGACGTCAGACCAGCCGTGGCGTCGTGCGGCGCACACGCGGCAAGGTTCCAGCGGGCCGTGCCCGACGCCGCGAGAACGGCGTTCGCCGCCTCTACGTTGTTGTCGCCGTCCAGTTCGTTCCCGTCCGTCGGTGCCGCGTCGTGCGTTTGGCCGGTCCACCCGGCCGCGCCGCCCGCGGTTTCCGTCTCGACGGCCCGCACGCAGGAAATGTTCGACGTCCCCGACGTGCCTACGAGAAGCCACGTCGTCGGCGCGGTCCGGTTCCCGGCGTCGGTCGCGTCGTCGTACGCGGTCAGTTCCGGCGGGTCCGCCGTGCCGTCCGAGCCGCCGGTTTCGTTCGCCCGGAAGACGTTCTGATTCGCGTTACGACCCGCGACCGTGATCTGTACGTCGGTGCCCGCGTCGTGCCAGAGCTCGCCGTTGTTCGGGCTGGCCCCGTTGTCGAAAAACGCGTCGACGCCGTCGGTCGCAGGGGCGGGGAACGGGTCGGTCAGGTCCCCGGCGCTGGCGTCGGGTCCCACCCACCGGAGAGCGGTCGCGATCGTCGTCCACGTGGGCGACCCCTCGGTGTTTTCGTTGATCTGGAGCGCGATCGTCGGCTCGGCCATCGGGCAACCTCACTTGATTGCGGATACGGCCAGCCCGCCGATCGTGAGTCCCGCGACAAAAGCGGTCTTTGGGCTGCGGAGTAGTCTCGTCAGGAAAGAAGATGTGGTCGGGGCGGGACCCATTCAAGTGCCTGTACCTCGAACCGCACTCGCCAGTCGTCCGGTTCGGCTGTCACAAACAGCGTTCCGTCGGGTGCCACCGTGTGGAGCAAGGTCACGCCGACGTCGAGGTTCCACTGCGTTCGACACACCGGATTCGTGAAGATGTCGACGCACCGGTTCATCGACCGGAACGGCCCGTCGTGCACCTCGAACCCGATGCCCGTCGGCACCGCCGTGCTGTCGGGACCCTGAATCAACCACACGGTATCGGCCGTGGCATCGCCGCCAGCGCTCGCCAGCATACGCGTAAGCGTCGCAGCGCGTGCCCTGGCCCCCTGCAGTTCCGTGATCAGACTGTCGATCCGGGTTTCGTTGCCCGACAACAGGTCGGCGAACTCGTCCCGCTCGGTCGCTAGCGTGGTTTCGAGTCCGAGCCGTTGCGCCCGCTCCACCAGCAACTGCGACGCCGCCTCGTCGGCACGATCGTTCGCTTGCGCCGCTTTCACGTGATTCCAGATCACTAGTGACAGCATGGCGACGAAGGCGAGTACCGCGAATCTACCGTTCATGGTATTTCCATTCCCGCCCGACAGAACGCCAGTTCAACTTGAATCCGAGCGATATCAGGCATCCGTTCGATGTACTTACCGAGGCGGGCCTCGACCACGTTCTGTTTCTCCTGCTGAACCCGGAATTCTTGGATGATCGTCCCGGCCGAGATTCCCAGGCTGAAAGCGACGGCCAGAAGGGCGAGCGGGACGCGTGACTTCTCGATCTGGACTTCGCTCATACGTCCCCCCTGTTGTCCCACCGTGCCGGGGCGGGCTGGCGCAACTGCCCCGGTGCGGCCGGGAAGAATCCGCGCACGTCCATGTGTGTGAAGGAATTGTATCGCCCAACCCCATGAACGGCGCCCACGGGTGATCGAGCGCCCACGCGTACACCTGATCCGGGGACCACACCCGAGACACGACGTCTCCCGCGCACGCGGCCGTGTGCAGCGACCACTCGGCCCCCTTCGGCCGCATGTTCCGATTGTACGCCGGGGACCGCCACGCCGAGTTCAGGTTGACCCGGTCCCCGGTCACGTCGCGCAGATCCTGACACACACGAGCGATCAACGGGATCCGGTGGATCAACCCAGCGGGCGGCATGACGTCGCGCGGCGGGCAGAACTCGTCGGGCGTGAAGTCGTCGATCCCGTCTCGATCGAACGCAAGCTGGAGAAACGCGATCGCTTCCGCGCGGGTCATGGTGCGCCGTTCTTGAACTCGCGCGTCCCGGGTAGGCGCTCCACGATGTTCGGCAAATGCTGGCCACCGCACATGCCGCCGATCACTGCGATGATCCATATCAACGGCGTGGTGAGCCCGTCTTGCCACGAATCAGCCAGCGCGAGCATGACGACGGACAGCCACACGGCCAGAACGGCCCACGTGCCCCGAATCGACAGGGCGAACGCCCGGCCCCCGACCAACCCCGTCGGCTGTGGATCCTGTTGCTGCGACATCGGCCCCTCCTTTTTCGCCTACCGGCCCCCGATCAGGGCGACTGCGATCGTTCCCGCGACGGTGATTACCGTGATCAGTACGCCGTAAATCTCGGCCCGACTCGGCCCGTCGCCCTTTGTGACCGCTGTCCCGTTCCGCTTTTCGAGAACGGTCACGCGTTGCTGCAAACTCGGGATCCGTTCCTCGAGCAATACCCGCCGGATCCGTTCGACTTCCGCCGCGAGAACCGTTTGGCTTTCCGTCAGGGCATCGAGTGCGCGCTGCGCGTTCTCAATGGCACTGACGACGAGCCGTTCGACGTCCCCCGCGTCTTCTGACATTCGGTCACGATCCTTTTTCGCATACGGGCCACGGATGCCGCGGTGCGGTCCATCCGCGCCGCCATGATTTCCATCTGCACGGCCATAGCCGCTAGCCGCACGCCGAGTTCTCCCAAGGATTCGAGCGCTGGATCGTTCATCGTTCGGTCGCCCTTCCGGTGCGAGACACCAACACCGACAGCGCGTCGCGCATGTCTTCCCGCGCGTCGTGCAGTCGCAGCAACCCCGCCTGAATATCCATCGCACGTTCGTAGAAGTCGATCGCCCGGCGCATGATCAGCGGGGCCACGGCCGCGGTGCCGACCGAAAGGATCGTCATGATCGAGTCGGGAAGACTCATTGCGCCCGGGTACGGCCACCCGGCCCGCAGTTCGTGCGCGAGCGCCAGATGATGCACGCCACACGCCCCGATGAACGCCGCGAACCCGCATGTCAGGGCTTCCGCTCCCGGCGGTAGGAGGTGACGCCGCTTCGACATCGTGGCCAGGAACCACAGGATCTCGACCGGAATCGCGAAGTAGCTGAACGCCGTGGCGACGTGCATCGCGACAGGGGTCATTCGCTGCCCTCGATCAGATGCGCTTCGACGAACACAGCGTCGGCGCCTCGCAGGTTCAGGTTGCCACCGGAGTTCTGGAACACCTGCACTTCGATCCATTCGTCGTGCGTCTTGTCTACCCGGGCCGCGCCCGCATACGACCAGTCGTCCGAACTGCACGTGTCGATGTTCACTTCAGCCAACGTGCGCTCGGTGGTCCCGTTGTCCGCGACGATGCGGATCCCGCGGCGACCAGTGGCGTTCGAACTGAACGATATGCCGAACACCACCAGATACGTGCCCGGCAACATGTCCTCGCCGATCCGGTCGTTCGCCCCGTCCCATAGACCGTGTTCGTCGCTGACCGACTGATTCCAGTCGACCACCGTCCACGTGTTGTTACTGATCGACTGAACGCTCGATCGCTCGCCCCGGAACTTGACGTCGGGGTTCCGCATCCGGCACTGGCAGTCGGTCGCCGTGGCGTCGACGTAGTACGACGCGATCACCGCACCGCGGACCCGGCCCCCGATGATCGTCGAATCCTCGATCTGTAGGATCCTGAACCCATAGTCCATTTCGGCCGACCCGCCGCGGTCGTCGATCGCGATGTTCCCGTGCGCCTCGACGTCGCGCGACTTGAGCGCGCCGGATCCGCTGAACACGAACGCCGCCGTCTCGGACGACGTCGACGCGCTCGACCCGATGTTGTAGCAGCGATTGTTGGACACGACCGCGGTCCACACACCGACGACGCCGATCCCGTAACTGATCGACCCGCGCACCGTGTTGTCGACGAACGTGAAGTTCTGGCCCTGCGTGCTGGCCGTGTTGAACTCGGTCCAGATGCCCCGGATACAGTCGGTGAACACGCACCGCGCGACGACCACATCTTCGCCGGTGACGGCCGACGTCGTCGAGTTGAACGTGACGCCCTGACCTTCCGCCGCCCCGTTGTTCCCGTCGTCAATCGTGTCGAACGTGCAATCGAGGATCCGCCACCGGGCGAACCCCTGATCGGCGACGCTACCCGTGTGCGAGTCCGACGCCACGTTGGTGCACTGGATCCCGTTGTTGCGGATGTTCGTGAAGTGGCACCCCTGAAACCGCACGTCCTGGCACTTGTACGCCTTCACGCCTTCTTCGATGCCATCCTTGAACGTGCAGTCGATGAACGTCAGCCCGTTGGTCCGCGAGAAGAAGAACGGCGACACCGTGTCGCCATTGGTGGCCGAAGCCCGGGACGCGTCGAACGTGACGCCGATCACGGTGAAGTTCGTCATGGTCCCGTCGCGGTCCCTGAACATGTGCTCCACGTTCGAGTTTCCGTATGTGCCGCCGGTCGTCTTCTTTTTGATCGTCGCGCCCCGGCCGATGATCGTCACGCCGTCTTTCCCGAGCGCGCCGAGGTCCACGTTGTCGACGATGTACGTCGCGCCGGGCCGCAGGATCCCCACGCCGCCCGCCGGGATCGCGGTCAGCCAGTTGACGAACGCCGTCGAGTCGTCAGTCGCGCCGTCGCCTTGCGCCTTGAACAGACCGCCCTGTGCGTGGTGTCCCGCGCCGCCCTGGTCGAGAAACTGCGCCGACCATTCGCGTGTATAGTCCGGCATTGCCCGTACCCCTTAGTTGATCACGACTTGCGACCGCGCGCCGACGGGCGCGCCGATCGTAGCTGACACTTCCGCGGTGAACCGACTGATCCCGTTCCCGTCGATCGCCGCGATCCGATATTCGTAGTTGACGCCGACCGTCGCGCCGAAGTCCGAGAACGCGACCGTACCCGCGGGCAGTCGCCGAACGGATCGGTGCCCCGTCCCAACTGTTGCCCGCGACCCGCCGTTGAATGATCGCACCCGCACCGCCGCCGCTCTGGTCCGTCCACGCCAGCGACACGCGATCGACAAGCGGAGTCGCCGACAATCCGGTCGGCCGCTCCGGTGCAAACGTCACTTCAAGCTCGGCTGAATCGGTCTGGCCCTGATCGTTCGTCGCCTGAACGATGAAGTAGCGCGTCACGCCCCCGGCCGTCACCGCCGCCGACAGTGTGCCCGGGTTGGATCCGCCTGAATCCACTTCGTTCGCCGCGCTCGGCGTGAACCCGGAAACGGTCGACATGTGCAGGGTATGCGCGTCGGCGTCGGACCCCGCGACAACGTTCATCGTCAAGTCGCGATCGTCCTTCGTGCCCTCGGACTGTCCCGGCGTGCCGGGTCCCGACGCGCCCGACTTGATCGCCAGGGCAGCGATCACGTTCTCGCCCGACGAACTGAACGACCACGACATCGTTCGATCTGTCGCGTCCCCTTCCTCGGTCGACACGCCGCACCGGACGGATCCGGTCACGGTTTCGTTCTTCACTTCCGATTGCAGAGCCCCGACGGTGTTGTCGTCCGACGCGTTCACGTTCATCAGGAAGTCGATCACGAGCGATTCGGCTTCGGCCCCGTCCGCGTTCGTGACGACGACCGATATCGACGTCGTGCCGGATCCGGCCGAGTTCGTCTTGAGCGTCGACGGGGTCCACGCCTGATCGTGGCCCGTCAGTTTGAACACGAAAATGTGCGTGTCCGACTGACTGCCCGCCGAGTAGTTCACCTCGAGGTTCTTCGACGAGCCCGGCGTCGGGTTGGGCAGGTAGAACACCTGCAGATGATCCCGGCCGGAGTCGACGCCCGTCCCGATTTCCGGCACGTCTTCCGCTACGCCCGCCGTGTCCCACGTCACATCGTCGACCGTCTCGGTGCCCGGGCTGGACGACTGCCGCGTGAAGCAAGCGACCAATAGACCCTCGTCGGCCGCGAGCGTGTACGTCCCGCTTTTCGGGTCGCCCGCCCCCGTGATCGTCGAACCGATCTGCGTCAGAACCGGAGCGGGCACGGTCTAGCAAGCCCCGACGTTCTTGATCATCGTCGTGTCGTACCTAGCCCACGCCGTCGTAACCGAATCGACCTGCGTCGCCGATAGCGTCGCCTTGAACCCGCCGCCGACCGAGATCGTGTCGCAGGTCACGACCAGCGCGAGCCCGGCCGCGTCGTCCCCTTCGGGCCAGATCGTTTGCAGCGTGAGCACGGGCACCGAGTCGGGGTCCGCCGCCTGTACGGTGATCCCGTTCGAGAGCGTAACCGTGTCAATCTGCATCAGATGCACCCGCAGGTCCGTAAACGTGTCACCCGGCGGGGTCGGTGGGGTCGGCGTCGTCCCTTCGAACGCGCCCTCGAACAGATTGATAATCCCGTTGCTGTCGTCGTCGTCCGTCGGCCCCTGCAGCGTATCGCCGACCAACGCGATCTCGTGCAGGTCGAACCACCCATCCTCGTCTTCATCGACACACGCGCCCGACGTGCTCGGAAGCGTCCACGTCCAGTTCCCGGCCCCGAACCAGTCGTCTTGATCGGTCTGGAACGACAGTGTGTTCGCCGCGGCCCGGGCGTACAACAACGAATCCATCTGGCTCCGGTAGCCGTCCTCGAGTCCGCCGCCGCACGCCATCTTTTCGAAGTTGCCGAGCGACCGGGACACCTCCACGTCGGTGATCCACTCGGCGAGCGTCTGATCGGTCGGCATGGCGACAAGGGGTCCGCCGAGTGCCGAAGCGCGCTGGAAATTGGCCGTGTCCGCGGCGAGTAGGCTTCCGTCGCTCTGACGTGTGGCGAACGGCCACATCGACCCCGTCGTGTCCGTCTTCACGCCCGCGATCACGTTCTCGGGTGCGATGTAGATCGACGCCGTGTCGCCAGCTTGGGTCAAGTTGTCGTCCCACCGGATGAACAGATTGCCCGGGGAACTGTCGGGGCCGGGCTTCACATACCCGTACTCGAAGTCGATCTGACACTCGCCCCGGAAGTGCCACGGCCGCGACGAATAGTTCTGGTTGTACCAGTACTTGAAGTACACTTCGCGGTTGCCGCCGGTAATCACCGATTGCGTCCCGCACGTGATATACGGCGTCCGGTTCCCGCCCGAGAGCACGGCGTTCCGGTACCACGTGACCTGGGTCAGTCCTGGCCCGCCCGGCACGATGTCGGCCCGCACCACGTCGTCGGACTGCATCAGTACGGCCGTGTGCGCGACGTCGTACGATCCGCCCATCAGATTGTTGTGGAACGTGAACGTGCCCGTCGTGTCCTGATCGTTCGAGGCAATCGAAATGAACTCGCCGCCCCCCTGATTCCCCGTCAGCGACAGGCTCAGTAGGTACACGTCCGTGGTGCCGGTCGATATCGTGATCACGTGCGCACCGGACCCGCAGCCCGTCGTCAGAAACGACGTGCACGGATAGCCCGCGATCGTGATGTTCGAGATCAACACGTGCGACGCGTTGATCGACATGATCGACCCGCCGACGCCCGGGTGCCCGCTGATCCGAACGCCGGGTTCTGGGAACGTCTGACCGAGAACGACGAGCGAATCGTTCATGTCGAACGGCCCGCCAGGACAGGTCGGCCAACTGAAATCGCCCGCGACCGTACCGCCTACCACGATCCGCGGACCACTGGAGTCGACCGCGAACGCTTTCAGACTGCCGTCGTCGCATCCCGTGTTCGTGACCTTCAACACGGTGGCCGAACTGACCCACCCGAACGACTCTGCCGCTTCGCCCACGGCCCCGGGGAAATCCTGCCCCTCGAGACTGGTCGCCGTGGCCATCCACGCCAACGCCGCCACCACGAACCCGCGAATCATGGCATCCTCACTTTGATCAGTCCGACCGCGCCTTGTGCCGGGGTCGTGCTGTGGACTTGGTTGCAGTCGAAGTAAATCTGATCGCCGGTCGCGAGATCGTCGTTCGACGCGTTCACGCCGGTCGAGCTCCCCGAGTTCGCCGCCGCCGCGATCGACACTTGGGTCGACAAGACGTCGACCGGCGTACCCGACCGGACCCGGCGAACCTGCCACTCGGCCGTACCGCCGACCCCTTCGCCACCGTCGGGGATGTCGATCCGAGCCTCGACGATGTTCGCACCGTTCCACTTCGCCGGGACGACCCACGGGTTCGTTGCCTGTCCGTCCGCGACCGTGTGGGCGGTCCCGTCGGGCAGGATGAACACCTCGATCCAGTCTTCGCGCAGCCCGGTCGCTTCGATGTGCAGATTCGTGACAACGGCCATGCCAGTCGTTCCCCTTCGCCAGATTCGTAGGATCTTCTTCCCGAGCGACCATAGGAACCCGGAAAAGTGCGTCGCCGGGTCGACATCATTGAAGCCGTCGTACCCGCCCCGGTTCTCGATGTACAGATCCTCGCCGACCGGTGTGTCGTGCGGTTCGGCGATCCCGCTGTTGTCCTGCCACCATATGCCGCCGTAGCCGAACGGCGTATCGGACGCGTCGAGCGTGTCCACGCCCGCGATCTCGTCCTCTTGCTGCAGACTCGAACCCGCACCCGAGTTCGGCGTCGTGTAGTGCTGGAACCCGACGATCCCGTCGTGAACTACGGCATAGATGTTCTCGGACCCCTCGTCGGCCGCGTCCCCGATGATCCCGTCGGCGTCGATCTCGAACCACACGTCGGGGCCAGTGAAGGCGATCGCGTCCTCGCCCTCGGTTTCCCAGATCGTCGCTTGCGGTGTTCCCGCCATCAGGTCGCCCCGTCCGATTTCAAGTGCCGTACATATGCGTTCTCGATCCTGGCCCCGCCGACCGTGGTGCCCTGGTCAACCTCGCACTCGATCGTGTACGACCGCCCGGGAATCAGGTCTTCTTCGGTCCCGAGTACCACAAGGAACACGCCGTTGATCGGCCCGTTCTGCGTCGCCGTCGACAAGAGCGTGCGCCCGCCCGACTGGTGCCGGTACAGCCGCCATGTGGCATCGTCCGCGGCAGAATCGCCCTCGAACCGCCCGCCCCATATCTGCAGTTTGACGTCGGACTGAAACACGATCGGGGCGACGAACACCACCGTCGACGACGCGGTGCCCGGATGAACCATGCCGTTTCCGTCGGTGCCGTACGTGTCCGTCGACTGTGCAGGTCGGAACGCCCCCGGGCTGATATACGTCTCGACCAGATTCTCGCCGACGCCGCGCAGCCGTGAGAATGAGAACACCGGCCCCAGATCACCGGCGGCGTTCCGGGCGCGGATCTTCACATACACTTGCTGACCGACGGCGGGTACCAGCGACGTGGTGACTTCGCCCGACGACCCGGCCCACGATCCGTCGTTCGACGACGGCGTCGGGTCTGCCAGCGACGCGCTTGTCGACACCCGCACGTA
>FUIF01005678.1_pt1 | contig 21479 bp, 27 predicted proteins | sample 1003461 | NCBI WGS metagenome assembly FUIF01 (sample SAMEA80401918, study PRJEB19352) | marine metagenome | reverse complement strand
GAGCTAGAAGATAAGAAGGAAGTTATATGACTTCAGCTACTTATAACTCTAACCTAGACCTTCAGTTAGGTCAGGTACCTCAAGAGATAACTGATCCTGTACTGTATCAAGAGTTTCTTGACTTACATAATGCTATTGAGCAGATAGCTACGCAAAGCACAGAGACAGAAGAATCTGCAGGAGGCAGTACAGCTTTTACAGAAAAGTATAGAAGTGTAATAGAAGTAATCGAGGACTATGTAGTGCAGACTACGGATAGGCTGGTGCAGGTAAATGCGAGTACTGGAGATATAGTAATCGCTATGCATACTGTAGAGGGTTACCTAGGCTATACCTATGATATTAAACGAACTGATACCATACCTGCTAACTCTGTTGTTATAATAGGCAGCGGAGAAGAGCTGATAGATGAGCACGAAAGCGGAGTAAAGCTTAGCACTAAAAGCTGCTATACTCTTAAAGCGACTGAAGCAGGCTGGGTAATAATATAAGGAACTCATATGAGCTATGAAAACGTACCTAAGAACGACGATGAAACAGCAGTATTAGTTGAAGTATCTTCTCCTCTTAATGAACCAGGAGATGCAATACAGGTAGAGACTGTTATGAGCGACCATCCTTTGCTGCTGCCTGAGTTTTATGCAGACTCTACAGTTTCTTCTACTCTAGCTTCTGCTGCTGCTTCTCAGACTCGTTACTATGAGCTGACTGATGCTACTGGATTCTCGGTAGGAGATGTAGTTAGTGTACTTACTAATGTAAGTGATCGCAAGTTTCCTAGAGTAGTAGCTATAGACGGTAATACGCTGGAGCTAGATAAATTAATTGACGGTAGTTATCCTGCAGGAACTGCTGTGTACGTAGTTCCTGTAGCTATGAATATAGTAGGGGATTCTGCTTCTCCTACAGTGTATAAAGTAGCTCCGCCTACTGGAGTTATCTGGGATATATCTAAGCTAATAGTAGGTATGAGTCACGGCTCTGCCGGAGATATGGGATTATTTGGAGACTTAGATGAGCTTACATATGGGGTACAGGTCAGATTGTACTCTTCAGTTGAAGGTACTTATACCTCTAAAATGAACTGGAAGACTAACGCAGATATAACTCTTGATGTGTACAGCATTAAGTTCGATACAAGGTCAGGAGGCGGAGGCACTTATGGCACTACTGCTGAATTTAGGTTCGATGAGTTACAGACTGTTATTACTTTAGATGGAGATAATGGAGAGGAGCTTCAGATTCTTATACATGATGATCTGTCTGATTTAGATTCCTTTGAGATGAGAGCACAAGGCTTTGTAAAATAGTCTTCTTGTCTTAGTAACGGAGAGAGGTAAGATACTATGAAGAGATTTATACAGCTGCTGGCTCCTGTACAGATTAAGCAGGCTAGCTTAGAAGAGCAGTATGAGATACTTAAAGAGCCTAGGCTACTGGCTATACTGCCTGGCTTTACTAAGCTGTCTGGGCTGATGGCTTATTTAGAGAGTAGACAGCTCTCTGTAATGCTAGCTTCTTCTGGAGAGTATAAGATGCTAGTGGAAATGTACCCTATAGCAGGCAGAGAGTGTGCTTATGAGGTACATTTTGCTGCACCTAAGAAGACATTGCGAGTAAGTAGGCTACTGATAGCTAAAGTGCTCAGGCTACTGCTGCTAAAAGAGGTAGCAGATATTAAACTCCTTCTTACTACTTGTCCTGAGGGCAGTATGTCTAATATGGCTCGTAAGATAGGAGCTAGGTGCGTGGGCGATAAACAAGGCAAGAATGTGTTTATCCTTACTAAGAATGATTTAATCTAATTTAACTACGGAATATAAGAGAGGTATACTATGAGTTTTGGAACTTCTGCAGAGTCTTCTGAGGCTATAACAGATACTATATCAGAGACAGTAGGCACTACTGATACAGAGACTACAGGTACTTCACAGCTAGTACTTAGCGATGAGGCTATTGAGAGCTATATTGACGATGCACTTAGTGCAGAAAGCGGACTAGCCGATATCTTTACAGAGGAGCGAGTAGCCGGACTATATGACAGTACAGTCTCTTCTGAGGCTACTAGTGACTTGATGGCTAATATAGTAGGAGAGTTAGCAGAACTTACAGGCACCACAGTTACTACTGAAGAATCTACTACTGACTTTGAAACTCTTACAGAGACAGATGAAGAAGAAGATACTACTTCAGTTAGTGCTGGCTTTAGTCTATAGGAGAATACTATGGCTCAGGATAACCCTATATTACAGGCTGCCTCTGCTGGCGAAAATAGTAGCAATAGTAGCAGTGAGCAGCAAGAAGGTAGACAGGCAGAGCCAGGTAGTATGGCAGCTAATATAGCTTCTGCTGCTCTGTCTGCGTCTAATAAGAAGTTAGCAGAAACTAAGAAAGAGTTAGCAGCAGGTAAAACTCAGCTAACTGGCCAGTCACAGGCTATTGTAGACTCTATTGGAACTATGTCTGAATCTGCTCAGACTATAGCGCTTGCTAAAGATACAGCTGATATGCAAGCTCAACAGACAGCTGCAGATATCTTAGAGGCAGCTGGCGGCACTGAGTATCAAATTAAGCTTATGGCTGATCTTAAATCTGATGGAGAGCAAGTAGCTAATCTATTAGATGAGCGAGCTGATATCATGGATGATGAGTTTACTGGCTTCTTTCCTATTGATAACATTATCAATGAGTTCAGAGTTAAGTCTACAGATGCAGCTCTTAATGAAGCTAGAGCACAGCAGACGCAGACAGTTACTCAGATTCAGAATATTAGCGCTGCTCAAGAAAGTTTCTTTGTCACTAATGAACATGCTAAGCAGACGGTTAACGCAGGAACTATTGCAGCTAATCAGAGAGCTATTGCAGCTGACTATGCAGCTCAAGCAGCTAAGCAAGAAATTAAGAATATCGAATCTAATGCAGCTATGATGACTAAGCTTAGCACTATGGATGATAAGCAAGCTAGTAACTTAGTTAAACAGTATGAGATAGCAGCCTCTGAAGAGGGTAGAGCTATTGCAAGGAAAAACTTAGAGATAGCTAACAAACGCTTAGCAGCAGAAGATAAGGCAGCAGAAACTGAGGATGCATACCAAGCAGAAAGCGTAGCAGCCGTACAATTTATGCAGCAAGCTATGTTTGGTAAGTCAGAATCAGCTGATACTATCTCTATGCTTCTTAAAGATCCTGTTACTCGTAGCCACTATCAGTCTCTGCGACTAAGAGGCTCTCAAGCTATAATAGCCTCTGGAGGAGATACTGCCAATTTAGGAGCTACTGTATCCTTTGGAGACTCTGCCGCAGAGACAGTTACATTCTTAGATACTTATGACCCAGATAATAATATTAAGCTTACACCTGTTCTTAAGGTAGTTAAAGACGCTAAAGCAACGGCGTATGCAAAACTAATTGAAGAGAACGGCGGCACTCTTCCTAGAGACCAAGCAGTAATAGACGCTAAGATAAATGCTGTAGCAGATTCAGAGATGACGAAAGCCGCAGCTGAGATTAAACCTCGCGACTATACCAACCCCTACCATGCTCCTCCTCTAGCTACTCTGGAAATGAGTAATAGTAACATGCTACAGGCTGATGCTTTCTATCAGAAGGTTCTTGTACCTCAGCAGGTTAATGAAATTATCCCTCAGGATATAGTAGATAAAGCTAAGAACGCTGTACTATCTAAAACCATTACACAAGCTCAAATGGATGAAGGCTTGGTGAAGCTATTCACAGCGGTAGCTAACTATAATAATACTACCAGAGGAGGCTTTGGTCGAGTAGGCTTAGCTAAGTATAATCAAACTAGCTTTATTACTGAGATTGAGCGCCCAGCTTCTCCTTATGAGACTCTTACTTCTGTGGGAGCTACCGCTGCGCAGACTCTTAACCCTCTTAATATTATGAGCTATGTAACTAAAGGCCCAGAAAAAACTTTAGAGGGCATAGCAGAGAAGGCTGGATCTCCTGCTACTCGTGCAGTTCTAGTAAATCTTATGGATATTACTGAGGTGCGTCATATGAGTACGTTACTTCTTAAAGCGCAGCAACCAGAAGGAGATAACTAATGGCAACAGCTTATGAAGAATCCCTACGCCTAGCTATGGAGACAGGCAAGTCCCCTGAGATGGGCGCTCCTAGTCATATCTTGGCAGCAGACACTCTTAATGTAGCTAATGGAAATAAAACTTTCCTGGAGTCTGCAGCAGATGTAGTAGAAGATATACCTACTTTTATTACAGCCTCTCTTGTATCCGGAGCTAATCAGGTGTATAACATTCCTGCTAATATAGGTAACCTCTTTGGAGGCGACTATGAGCTGAGTGATACAGATGAAGTAATGGCAGAGATAGACTCTGACCTAAGTCAGTTCTACCAAGAGCATAAGGAAGGAGTAGACCTAGTAGGCTTTCTTGCTAGCTCTATGATTCCCGGTACAGCTGGGGTTAAGATACTTAATGCAGGGCAAAAAGCTTTGCGTGCAGGTATTACAGCAGGTAAGTACGGTAATGGCATGGGTAAGGCGCTTGGTCTGCTGGCTCCTCAGAAAACTAAGTGGGTAGGACAAGCATTAGAAGAAGCTGTTACTAGCTCCTCTGTTACTTCCTCTATTAGCCGTAAAGCCCTAAGAGGTGTAATGGCCGGTATGGGACAGAATGCGCTGGAGGCTCTAGCCTTTGAGTCAGCACTATCTATGACTATGTATACATCCCCTCTCTTAGAGAATCAAGACCTAGGAGATTTTGTATCTAATGTAGCTTGGGGAGCAGGCGTATTTGGCTTAGCCGGAGGTGCAATAGATGCAGCTAAGATTAGCTATAAAGTTAAAAAAGGCGTAGATGAGGCAGCTGAATCAGCACGGCCCTGGTCTTTTATTCCTGAGCAGGCTCCTAATACTTCTGCCTCCAGTAAGATTGCACTAGATGTAGATACCTTACATGGTATGCCTGAGATACCTGCTGATGTATCTGAAGCTCAGCAAGGCTTCTTTCGCCGTACAGCTGAGGCTACTACTATTAAGTTAGAGAACCGTATTCGTAAGAATCTAGCTGAGTTAACAGAAGGTGACCAGGCTACAGCTGAGGCTTTATTTCAGGTATTTAAAGGGTCATCTGCTGAGACTAAACAGTCTGCCTTTATTGGAGCCTTAGATGCTACTCGTATTGGAGAGGTATCTAAGTCCGGTAAGGAGGTGCTTAAGTTTCAGAAGAGAGCAGCTAAGGGCAAGGTCACTATTCAGGAGATAGAAGAGTTCGCTGATACGCAGACTCGTATCTCCTATGCTAAGCTATGGGGGGAAGGAGCAGGTACAGTTACTACTGACTCTCCTATTCTTACTTCTCTGGTAGATACTCTTAAGAAGGGAGAAGATATTACTCTATTGTCTCGTCACAGAGGAGTAAAGGCAGGCTCTAAAACTTATCGCTTTGATACTGTATATAATAAAGGTAAGAAGGCAGGAACAGGTAAGCCTTTTAACAGTCAGAGAGCTGGCGTAATGAAGTCTAGTGCTCGCTATATTTGGGCTAGCAAGTTACCTAAGTTTGAGCCTACTGCTGATAAGCTGCTAGTAGTAGACGTGAATGATATCCCATTGATGGAGAAAGTATTACAGGATGTAGCTAATACTCCTGCTATGAAGCATGTGCGATTCACAGGTACAGCTAAGGGAGAAGTAGTAGGAGCTGAGTTTGACCAGTACCTTGCTACTAAGAAGATTCAGATAGCTAATAGGCTGCTAGCTAAGGAGACTAAGAAGGCTCTCACTCAGGATGAGATAGCAGCTGTAGTGAATGTTAAGTCTTCTGCTCTGGCAGGCGAGTTAGTTAAGGACGCCTCTAAAGAGTTTAGTATGAAAGATATGTTAGCTATGCAGGATCATGCAGCTACTTATACTGAGCATCTTGTTAAGCAAGGCTTACGCAGAAAAGAGGATGACATAGTAGATATCTGGAATATACCTCAACATACTCGCATTACCTACGACACTACAGACTTTAAAGATATTAATAACTTCGTACTAGAGAATATGCAGGTTATTAAAGGGCAGCAGAAACTATATCAAGAGAGTATGAGCAAGGCCTCAGCAGAGGTACTAGGAGACGCTTATGCACGCTTTGAAGATATCAGTAGTGGTCGCATATATAAAGGAGCTAAACCAAGTGGAGCAGGCGCTAGCTATCTTACTTCTGGTACTCATAATTATGGTACACTTGCTGCCACTGTAGAGAATATTGGCCGCAATACTGCCAATGTGATTGAGACTTTTAAGGAAGCTACCAGGGGTGCCTTAGATCCAGTAATGCATAAGCTTGCTAATAACACAGAAGCAGCTATAGAGATGTCAGTACTGGATGCACGGCTTCGTAGCTTAGATGAGTGGTATGGACTCAATGAGGCTGGAACTGCACTGGAGCCTGTTAAGCTAATACGCTATAAACAGAAGCTTGCAGAAGCTCAGTCAGCAGGAGGTGAGTTACCTGTAGAGCCTCGTATTAATCTAGCTCCTGAGGATATGGTAATCCCTATTAAGCATCAAGAAACTATGGATGCTATGAAAGTGCATATCGAACGTAATGGTAAGCGAGTAAGAAGTAAAGCTACCCTGCGTTCTGCTCAAGGTTATGAGTGTAATATTAGTCCTGATGTATACTACCCTGTACCTAAGAATCCTCAAGACTATCCTCACTTTGCTATGGTATCTGACTCTCGTATTACTAGCGGCAATCATCAGACTACTATCTATGCTACCAGCGATGAAGAGCTGAAGGGTATGATAGATAAGTTACGAGATAAGCCATATCTTAAGGTGAGAACTAAAGCTGAGGTAGAAGAGTTCTATGGTGCTCGAGGCTTATATGAATATGAGAAGACTCTTAGCGACAGCTATCTGGATACTGAGCTACGCAGAGCAGGTGTAAGCTCTAACTTCTTACCTGCAACTGACCCGCAGAAAATTACTAGGGACTTCATTGATTGGCACATGCAGCAAGAAGCCTCTTTGGTAAGGGAAGCTGTGACTACTAAATACAATGTACAGTTTGAAGAGCTTAAACGCTTAGGTGATGAGTACACTGCTACAGCTTCCTCTAAGTTCGGTAATATTAATCTTAAGAAATTCTCAGGTGATGCCTCTAGGAATCCCTATAGAGACTATATTAAGACAGCGCTCGCAGTTAAGAAGACAGCCGATTACCAATGGCACAGTAACTTTGCTAAAATGGTAGATGAGAAGTTTACGTCTATGTATAATAAGATGACAGCTACTCTGAACACAGCTACTTCTGCCGATGACTTAGTAGGTATACAGAGAGCTATGGAAGAAGCAGGATATAAGGGAGCGGCCTATGATGCAGAAATGAATATCTTTGCTAATGCAGCTGCACCTAAAGGTCTGCTTAACTCTACAGTGCAGATGGCTAACAGTCTGATGGCTACAGTAGTCTTACGCTGGGATCCTCTGAATGCTGTGAATAACGCTGTGTCTGCTAATGTATTATTAGGAGCAGAAACTAAAGCAGTGATAAGAGCAATAGGCAGAGGAGATGCAGAAGCTACTGGAGCCTTAGCTGAACTTACTAGAGTTAAAGTCCCTGGCACTGAGGAAACTATCTTTGCTCCTCAGAAGCTTATTGCTAATGCTATTAAGAAGTTTAACCGTACAGGAGAAGACTTTAAGTTCTACAAGGACAATGGCTTTATGACTCCTGTATCTGCTCAGTATGCTGAGGCGCTGGAGGACTTAACTTACAGAGGAGCAGCTAATGAGTCTGTACAAACTTGGAGAGCTAGACTAGATAAGTTACTTCCTAGGCTTAAGAAGGGAGGCGATATAGGCGAGAAGCTTACTGGTAATAAATTAGCGGAGGAGTTCAATAGATTTGTAGCAGCTGATGTAATGAAGCAGATGACTGATGTAGCTAGAGAAAGAGGGCTGATGTCAGCACAGGAGCAGCTTACTTATATCAATACCTTTGTCAATCGTACTCAAGGTAACTACCTAGCCTCTCAAAGACCTATGATGTTTCATGGAGCTGTAGGTCAGGCAGTAGGCTTATTTCAAACTTATCAGTTTAACTTAATGCAGCAGATGCTACGGCATGTAGGCGAAGGGCACTCTAAGGATGCTATGACTTTGCTAGCTTTGCAAGGTACTATACATGGTATGAATGGTCTGCCTGCCTTTAATGCTATCAATACTCATCTGATAGGTACAGCTTCTGGTAATACAGAACATAAAGATGCCTATGATGCTGTGTATGGCTTAGCAGGTAAGGATGCAGGTGACTGGCTAATGTATGGCGTAGCTTCTAATGCAGCTAGCTATTGCATCCTGAGCTAGGAGTGAACCTGTATACTCGCGGCGATATTAATCCAAGACATCTTACTATTATACCAACTAATCCTAGCAGTGTTCCTATTATACAAGCAAGCTCTAAAGTATTTGCTAATATATTTAATACAGCTAAGAAAGTGGCAGCAGGCGGGGATCTTACTACAGTCTTACTGCAAGGGCTTGAGCACAACGGACTTAGTAGACCTCTAGCTGGACTAGCTCAGACTCTACAAGGCTTTAATAATCCTGAGTATGCTTCATATAGCACTAGTAAGAAAGGTAATGTAATAGCAGCTAATGACTTATTCAGTGTGACTAACCTTACCAGACTAGCTGGCGGTAAACCTCTGGATGAAGCTATTGCAATTGATGCTACTTATCGGTATAAATCATATGCTCTTAAGGATGCTAATAGAAGAAAGATTCTAGGACAAGCTATTAAGAGTACACTGATGGCAGGTAATAACCCTACTCAGGAACAGATAGATAACTTCATACAGGGTTATGTAGAGACAGGAGGTAAGCAGAAAGAGTTTGCCAAGTGGTTTGCTGACTTGTATAAGACTGCTAATCTGAGTCAGGCTAATGAGATACAGCGTAAACTAAGCCAGCCGTATTCACAGAGTATGCAATTGCTTATGGGAGGGGAGGAGCTTAGAGATTTCTCACAGTAAGTAGGATACTGGAAGTCTCTATCCAAGGAGGGAATTTATTCACTAGAAGTAAGGCAGTAAAAAACCCAGTCACCTAGTTAGTAGCTAAGTGCTGGGTTTTTATTTTTATGCGCGCTTCTAGTCTGCTGGGTAAGCCTCTAGCCTCTCTAGTTCAGCCTGTGCATAGAAGAGAATCTTTTTAATACCTCTCTTCTTATCGCAGTGAGAAGCTTGACCGTAGCGGTAGCTCTCTCGAAATATCTCACCTAACTGAGCATTCATATTCTTATATGAGATAAGATGCTGCAGCTCAGTAGCATTAGGAGGGAGTTCGTAGTAGCTAGCTGTGCTACCGTCACTTGCTTCTCCTTTCTCCTGTACTGCCTTTTCCTGTATTATCTTCTCAACTAGCTTTCCTTCTGCCTTAGCTCTAACCGTAGCTGATTCAGCTAGCTCCTGACTTACCTTATCTCCTCTAAATCCTGGCATCTTCTGTCTCCTCTTATGAGTCTAATGACTCTCCTGGGTCTAATGTTTCAAATAGATCTACTAAAGCTTCTTCTACTTTCTTAGGATCTGCTTTCATCTCTGCGTATTGCTCTCTAACAGCTGCTTCTACTTCTTCCCTGTGCGCTATTAGCTGAGCAGTAAGAGACTCATACAGAGTATCCATCTCTTCTGGAGCAAAGTCTCTATCTACGTGTAACCCTAGATAGGTATGAATTACTCCTAGCTGCTCTGTCCATTCATTAGAAGCTAGCTGATTAATAACCATGCACAGCTCAGGGTGCTGAATAAGCTCTTTCTTAAGAGCTATCTGCGCATCTGTGAAGTATTGGTGTACTACTACTACGGGCCTAGTCATCTGCTACCTCCGAGAGTTCTACTATACCTGACTTGTAATAGAAGCCTGCTGCATTCTTATGGCCGCCGCTCCATAGAACTTAGCTATACGACTTACATCGTACTCACCAGAGGAACGTAGGCTGTACTTATAAGCTCCCTGTTCTTGTTCCTCTGTAGCAGAAGGATAGAATGTGCAGCCATAAGTACCAGACTTCGCAACTAGCTTATGCCCTACGTCACTAGCAAACTCAGGAGGACACTCTACTGCTAGACCTATGAAGTGTCTTGCTATGGTAATAGTTCTGGCTTTCTCTACATAGCTATCTACCTGCCTGTCATGCTCTGTCTGTAATTCTTTACCGGCTGCTATAGCAGATGCTAAGCCTTCTTCTGTCTCCATAACTTTATAGGCTGCATCCCATACCTGTAAATCCATAGTAAGAGAGCGCAGGTAACGCTGGATATACTTAGTATCATCTCCGTAGACGTACTTCCATAGGTCATAGTCTTGTACATAACGTACTAGCTCAGGTATAATCTTCTTACAGGTTTGGCCGTGTATATGCCCTCCAAAGTATTTCCAGCAGATACCTGCACCAGATAGGTTATTATGTAATATAATATTAGCTCCATGTATCATATCATGCAACGTAGATTCAGGCGCTAGCTTTCCAGGATAGCCATACTCTTGAAAGGCTGTACGATGGTGGTCATAGATATAAATCTTAGGCCAAGGAATATTCATCTCTAGGAATGCCAGTAGCTTAGTGCTTAGAGAAAAGTCTACTACATAGATGTATCACAGTAAGGCTTAGTCTCCATAGCAGCCAGCAGTTTCATGCTCTGACTTCTCTGTATAGTTCATAGCTAACAGCTCATAGGTTTCGCCTACTGCATCTAATGCTCTGGCTACTATCCAAGCTGAGGTAAAGCCATCAATGCAGTTTGCATGATAGGCTATTAGTGAATGGGTGGGGCTCATGCTGTTAAACTCCTTTCTTCTTCTGTTAATAAGTTATAGTCTACGGCTCCGGTAACTCCCTCAGATACTACTTTCTTCTTAGGTAAGTATCCGTCGCCTGCTGGTTGAATCTTTTCTGCTACTTGCAGTCCTCCTAATAGTTCTAGCAGCTCATTACGATTATTTAAATCCTGCACTACAGCTCTCCAGATTTCTCTCACAGTCACAGGTTTATTAGCTGCTTCTATGAAGGACATAATCTTATGAGTTACATCTGAGTTACGAGACTTACCGAACTCGCCTAGCGCCTTAGGCATAAGCTCTTCTGTAAAGGTGAGTACAGTATTAGCGTATACCACATCCTGCTTAGTAATAGAGCTACCTACTCTGGAGGCTACTACTACTAGACAGAGCTTTAGTAGATGAGTGAGCCGCCGGTTAGCATAGTGCTCAAAGCGGATATCATCTATACCGTCCCACTTCTTATATATCTTATCCAGAAGTATCATAGCCTCCTCTGACATCTTAATCTCTCCTGTGACTTTCTCTCTGATAAGATGCAAGAGAGCTAGTAGCTCATCTCTTTTCTCTTCAGAGGGAACAGGAGGAAAGGTGTACTTAACTCCACTAGGCTCTCCATACACCAGAAGAAGACGAGAGAAAAACCCTTGCCCTATAGTCTCTGGAGGAAAAGCCTGAGAGAATCCAGTAGGAGTGTTACCTCCAAGGATTGTGATAGAAGGATTAGGTATAAATACTGACTTAGAGTTCTTAAGCCTGTAGTCATATACTCCATCATAGTCCCATAGCTCACCTAAGATAGATACAAAGTCTGCATTGTTTATACCTATAAAGTTATTAAACTCATCAGCTGCTATAAACACTCTGCTGGAGGTCTGTCTATATAGTCTTCTGCGTCTTCTACTTCTCCGAATAAGTTTTCTTCTAGTATATCTCTTCCTGACTCTGATACATCACCTCCTTCAGATAGACTCTGATTCTCTGACTGCTCTGCTAAGTCAAGTAAGAACTTCTCTTGCCTAGTTTTCTTAGCAGCAAAGGTTTTATATCCAGCCTGCTTAACTAACTTAGTGCCTATCTTAATAGCGCTAGACTTCTTAGTACCAGGACTGCCGATAAGCATAGTGTACAGGTTAGGGTAGAGAGTGAAGTGCCCGTGATTAAAGTGAATCTGCCTGCCTAGCCAAGCACTAAGCGTAGTGATAGCAGTCCATCTATGAAAGAATGTAGGACACTCTGTCTCTGAAGTGTACTCTAGGTATTTCTGAATGAAGTCCACCTCTGGTATTGCCGTAGCTTCAGTAGGCGGAGTCTCATTCATAAGCTGTAGCCTCCTTCTCTAATTTGGTAAGCACAGCTACTATCTGCTCTTTAGCTTTCTCTGAGCCTAGAGCATTTAATAGTATTAAAGACTCTGTTACTTGAGCTATTAATTCTTGCTCTCTTGCAGGACTTAAAAGGGTACTCATAGATAATACTCCTGTTATTCATTTTCAGACCAGTAGGTAGCATAGCCTTTCTCCAAGTGCTGTCCGTGCTTAGCTCCTGCTGGTACTACAAAGGTTCTGACTTTATCGTCGTACGCACGAATAGTAACTGGTACTTCCATACGCTCTTTAACTGCTTCTATTAAGTGCTCGTGACCTTTTCTATACTGAAATAGAATACTATCATGTATCTGTGCATTGAGTTTAAAGTTATCTCTGTGCTGTGGGTTGATAGCTATATCATTGAATACACTAAGGAATGCTTTATTTAGGGTTTGAGCATTTAAGCTCTGAGGAGGGTGAGCTATGTAGCTGTTTAGCTGAGGCTTAGATTTAGATGGATCACCGAAACATCTACGAGTCCAAGCTCCTAGCTCTGGGTTATATGATTTATACATCTTAGCTGCTGTATCTTTTAAGCTATCTAGCTTAGCAGTATGCTTCCAACTATGGTGCATGGCCTGTGACTGTAGCATACCTGTAGTAAGAATTTCAGCTACTACGCCTTTATAGAATACCTGCTTAATCTGTGGGTAGGTTCTATGGAACTGCTCTAACAGATACTCAGCCACTCGTACATAGCTCCATACTCTTGGCAGGTTTTAGAAGTATCTTAGCTTCTGCTATCTTCTGCTCTCCCATAGTATCTATAAGAACATAGGCTCCCATGTTATAGTTAGCTCCATGGTTTACGGGCTTGCCTAGCTGGCGCAGTGGTTTATTAAGTACCTTGCCTGTAGCTATATCAAACATCTCTTCAAAAGGTACACCGAAAAAGGCAGAGGCATTAGAGCAGTGGAAGTCAGGACTGTACTCTACATTGTGAATAAGAGTAGGATCTCCTGAGATGTAACCCGTGTCACGAGACTCTGCTTGTTCTAGGTCTACCTCACAGAAGTTAAATCCTGGGTCAGCTATAAGAGTCTGCTTAACTGCAGGACCGCGAGGTATATTCTGTACTTGCAGACCGCACCAGAAGTGATGCTCTCTACTAGCTAGACGGCTGGTGTCTGTACCATGCGGATTAAGAGCATATAGTATACGAGGTCTTGGCTGCACTGCCATTCCTTCTCTAGGCAGCAGAGGTGCGAACTCTTTACCTGCTGTGAGATAGGTAGATACCAGCTTACGTGCCTTACGTATCTGTAATATTAGACCTACTATACGTGCATTAAAAGGATGGCGGTAACGCACCTTGTTTAAGTTCTTCTCATCTGCGCTTTTAAGATCAGCACAACCTAAGATTTTAAGCAAGGCTTTCATCTGCTTAGAGCTATTGACATTGAAGTCAGTACCAGACTCTACATCTAGTATAGTGTTAAGAGACTTAGTAGCCTCTGCAATAATAGTATCTTGCTCTTCCTTCGCAGCTTTAAGAGAATCCATATCTCTAGCTATACCTCTCATCTCACACATATGTGCAGGGAAGGTAAGAGGGAACTCCAGTTGATAGTTAGCTATAGCATAGGCAGGAGCTTCCCACAGCATAGCAATAAAAGCATTACCTGTGCCCCATGTATCTAAGGCATTGTAGCGGTAATACTCATACAGGTCATTAGTTTCTGCCAGATCTTTCCAGTAAGTAGCCTCTCTGATACAGAATGAGTTAAGGAAGCCTAAGTCTTTAGGAAGCTCCGCGTACCAGCAGTGGAATAGATTAGCTGTATCGTACAGGTATTTATACACAGGTGCATTGTAGCGGCATAGATAAGCTATATCATACTTACCATTCTGAAATATCTTAGGAGCCTTTAGTTCCCAGTTCCACTTACGCATAATAGCTAGCGCATACTCTGAGTCTAAAGGTAAAACTACAGAGGTGGATTGCAGACCGTCGGAAGTGAAGAAGAATGCAGTGTAAGAGATGCAACGTATAGTAGCATTCTCTTTAAAGGTCTCTATATCTATACAGATAAGAGCTGCTTTCTGAAAGGAAGAGTACAGAGCTGCTTCATTAGCTGCATCTAATACAGAGAATCCTTTGAATGTACTAGGCACAAACCAATTCTCAGGTTTAGTAAGCTTAGTGATTAAGCGAGTAGCTAGGAAGCGCCCATAAGGTACGGTGATTATCTGTTTAAGAGGTGGGATAAATACTACCTCTATCTCTGGATCTGCATCTGTCATACCTGGAATAGAAAAGTAAGAGCCTGCATAGTTAGCTAGGCTAGGTGCTTTCTTTTTATCCCAGAAAAGTAACTTACGTAACAGACTGATACTACTGCTAGCAATCTTAGTAACCTTTTTCTGCTTACAGTACATCTTAACTGTAGTAAGAGTGGTTACTTCTTCTAGTCGTAGCAGTACATTAGCACTACCGACACAGGGCTTTAGGTGAGATAGGTATGACTTATCTGCTGTAGTGCCCCAGAATACAATTGATTCTCTGGAGGTAGCAGGAGTAGGAGAGGAGGCTTCTGCTGCACGTAGCTTAGCTATATGAGCAGATAAGTCTAGCTTAGGTTTCTTATTAGTGTTAGATAAGGGGGAGGACATAGGTAAAATCTCCTTAGTTCTGATACCAGAAAAGCCTCTTAACTAACTAAAGCTAAGAGGCGGAGACCGAATCCTACAACGGTGGCTTAAGCGCCAGATAGATAAGAGGCTGAGATGCCTGTAGCTAGCAGAGCTATACTACTTGAATCTCTTTCACCTGTAAGTATTTCTTATCAGGGTCATTCTTATCTTTACGTAACGATGTTACGATTAGACATTCCACGTCTTTTACCTGCTCAACAACTTCACGGATAGTAGAGATGTTAAGAGCAGCAGCAAAAGGCACGGCACACTTCTTCAAGTTACCCTGACCAAACTCGTTATCCAGCATGAACATCGTGTTAGACTCATCACCTTCTTTAGGTGCTTCGTCATTCTCATTCACCAGCTCCATGCACTCAAGCATCTTAAAGCTAAGCTCTACAGCGTTCTTACCGTTAATCTCTTTGGTAGAGAAAGTAGCAAGTACACGGTGAGCGCCTGGAGCGTAAGGTTCAAACGATGGAAGGTCAGCCAGGTCATCAAGAGTAACGTCAAGTAGTGCATCTAATTCAGACATAATATGTATCCTTATATAGTAATGTAAAGTAAAGTAATATAGGTAACTAGGTAACTAGGTAACTAACAGATTGCTAAGTGCTTGTAAGAACTCAGCTCAATAGAGACTCATATATAGAAGTAAATCCCTATTGATGCTAAGCAGTATAACCGATACTGGCAGATTGTCAATTTGTTTTTTCGGCTATACTAAAGATTGTTATTTAGCTGCTCTCGCACGAATGTTATTGCGAGTCTTAGCTGCTCGCTTAAATGCTGCTGCTCCGGTAGGCTTACGTGAAACTTTACCTGACTTGCCTCTACTGTAGTACCCTTCTGCTGCTGCATTTGCCTCTGCATTAGCTAGAAGCGCAGGGTTATATTTAAAGCGGCTTGCTAAGGCTCCTGCTAGGCCTGCCCATAAGGTATGTATACTTTGTTTCATAAAGTGTATCTCCTATTTCTTATTTTTCAATCGTGCTAATATGTCAGAGGTAGACTTCTTAGAAGCTGCTCCTGTATTAGCTGTTACTGCGGACTTAGCTGCACTGTTAACTGTACCTGCTGCACTGCTTCTAGCTCCAGAGGTGCCTTCTGCAATAGCAGGATCTAAGCTGTCTCCATACAGCTCAGGCTTAAAGATAGTAAGTAAGCTAGGCTCATTAGCATCTTCAATAGCCACTCCTGTACGGGAGCCGGTAAGAATAGTAGTAGCATAGGTAGTGCTAGAGCTGAATACATGCTTCTTATTCTTGCGTTCAGCATATATTACATGGTCAAAGTACTTAGCTATGTTACGGCTGAAGTTACGTGTACCGCCTACAGGCACAAGAGTCTTCTTCTTGCCTTCTGTCTCTGCCTCAGTCTCATGAGATATAACTATTACATTATATCCTGCCTGCTGTATATGAGATAAGAATATATCTAGTAGCTTACCTAGATTACCCCAGTCATCATATGTTAGCTTGTACTCATCTGACTCATTCTTAGTAATGTGAGAGATAGCACTGTTAGTAAGCTGAGTAAGAGAGTCAAAGACTACTACAGATTCGTGAGTAAGAGCAGGCAGATTCACATCAGTGAGGTACTCATCGTATAAGTCTCGTTTCTCCTTCTCGCTAGTGTCACTATCTGCTATCGCATTCTGTGCAGTAGACAGCTCTCGCTTGCATAGCATACAGCCTACCTTACCATGCTCCTCGCAGATAGAGACCGGACCTTTCACCATCTTAAGCACAGTCTCTATAGCTATAGGGTAGCTACGAGTATCAGGCAGATTGATAAGCTCTATGTTATCTTGCCAAGCTTCAGGTAACTGGAATAGAGTCTCATGTCCATTCTCCATATCTACCCAGATAAGTTTATAGAACTCAGCTAGCTTACCAGCGATAAGAGTCTTACCTGCTTTAGGTGGGCCGTAGATAATACAGCGGTGGGTTTGAGAGTGCTTCTTAGAGGATAGTTTAGCCATACTTATTCTCCCCCTCTATAAGGATTGTCATCTGCATAAGCTGATAGTGGAGGCAGTTCTCTGTCTCTTACTTCTGGTGGAACTCCTGACTCTTCTGAGAGAGAAGCATCTCTTGCCTCATTACGTAGCACAGTATCAGCATAGCGAGCCATGTGATCTGTAAGCTCAATGTAGTGATTAGCTTCATACCAGTAAGACTTATACTTAGATTCCTGCTCCTTGTTAGTACCGCAGCAGAGGTTCCAGCGAGGAATGTACTGAGGATGGCCCGGCTCACTGCCAATACGTAAGCTACCTAACTTAGGGCAGGCGTTAAACTTAATCATTACAGAGTTCTCATCCGCATAAGATACAAAAGGCGATAGACCTTCTAGTGTATCTAAGATAGATAAGGCTAGCTCCTTTACATAGCGTTGAGTCTTAGCCATCTTACGTTCATAAGTGGTTGGGTTAGTATTAGGACTACTCATCTTGTGTCTCCTCTAGGGTAGTATCTTCAGGGTCTTCATAGTCAGAAGGAAAGATAGATTCCTCTGGTAGAATGAAGCCGAATGTATTACAGAGGTGTACTACAAGCTCCTCTGCTTCTTTTAAATCAATCCAAACAGTACCGTAGCAGCAGTCAGAAGTAACTGCTATCTCTCCGTCACTGTCTATTGTGCAGCTAAACTCTAGCTGTCTTAGCTGTAGCGGCTGCTTAATAGGTGTGGGCATATCTATCTCCTTAGTTCTCTGCTTTATTAATCTGCATCCCTACTAGGTCTTCAAAGGATACAATGAATTGGTAATTGTCTCTGTCTTTCTGAATAGCAGCTAGCACATCTGTAGTAAGAGGCTTAGTTAGGTACTCTGTACTCAGTGTGCAATTGCCTAGATACTCACAGTCACGGAAGTAATCAAAGCAAGACTCTCCATGCATAGGGTATATATCATAGCTGTTATACAGAGAGATAAGCTGAGTATCTACTAGAAGCTCTTGCAGCCACAGAGCACGCTGTAGTAGAGACTTCTTAAATGGCAGCTCCACATAGTTATAGCTTCGTGACTCGTATACTAGGTAGAGTACATTGTAGCTAGACATCTCAGGAAATAATATATCTAAGACCACACTGTAGCCAAGAGCCTGACCGCTGTTGCGATACATAGAAGCATTAGCTGTACCACTAGTAGTCTTAGCTTCTAGTACCATTATCTCACCTGTAGCTTTATGCCGTAGTACAGCATCTACAAAGCCACGATAGGTATAGCCATCGGGCAGGTCGATTAGGAAACTAAGCTCTACAGCAGGCTTACCTTTATAGTATACAAGCTCATACTCATCTAAGAAGCCATGCTGCCGCAGTGCTATAAACTTCTTAACTGCTATCATAGCTAGCCAGAAAGATTTATTCTGCTTAGCATTTACAAATAGCAAGTCAGCATCCCAGGCAAGGAAGCACTCTAGGTATATCTCATCCTCTGTTTTACCCTCTAAGGTGGATTGCAGTCCTATACCTACTATAGTTCCATAGGCAAAGGTAAGATTCTGCTCTGCATCTTTTTGTTCCGAGAGAGCTATCTTATCCGCAGACATACGATATAGCTGGTACTTACGCGGGCACTTATGTAAGGTAGTACGAGAGCTGTGAGACAGAAGCTTAAGTCGTGGGTCTGTCTCTCCTGTTGGAAGTTCTACTATTTCTATAGGAGACTCTCCTTCTCGTAAAGAGGTGGATAAGAAGTCTGTAGATGGAGTAGAGTCTATCTCAGGAGCTAGTATAGGAGAGTCTAGTAGAGAATCGGCTTCTTTCTCGGCTGCTCTCTTAGCTAGGATTTCTCTTAGATTGATTGATTTTTTAGTCTGACCTGTGTTCATAATATCTCTGCCTTAAATTTTATAGAACCTACTAAGCAGTAGCTATGCAGTGCATTACGTTGCAGCTTAGGAGACTGGACAATTATATTAGATAGAGGCACTCCAGCAGCAACACAAGCTAGTAGTAATTCTTCTTGCTCTGCATAATAATGTTGCATCAACTCTTTCATAGCATTATGTGAAGTGCGTGCCAGTGTAACATCTTCCATACAATATCTTTGCATGTAATCTATTATTGATTTAGCTCTCATAGTAATCCTCTCTGTACTAAGTCTATTGTAGTAAGTGCTATAGCTCGCTCTGCTCTGCGATACTCTAGTCCATAAGCTTCACCGCTGATAAGGGTAGCTAACTCATTCTGTGCGTAGCCTGTAAAGGTAGCAGGTACTTTCCAATCAGGGTCATCTATAAGAGGGAACTTATTTACCTCATAATCCAGAGGACTAGAAGGAAAAGTAAGCCAGCGATACAGGTCTTTAGCTCCTTGGCTGTACTCTATATAGCACTCCTTAGCTGCCTTATTATATAGCAGTAAGAACGTAGATAAAGTCACACTAGAAGTATCAGAGGAGCGGGGACTGCTGATCCCTGTCTGCTCTCTTTCTCTAAGAGCTTTCATGCGAGCCAGTAAGTTAGCTGTGCTCATAGGTCAGCTCCTAAAGATCATCTACACTAAGCTTACTAAGAGCTTTCTTAGGCTTCTTCTTCATAGTGGTAGTAGCTAACTCAGTAGCAGTCTGCTTCTTAAGTCCACGTACTAAGATAGAGCACTCTTCTTCTGTGAGGATAGTGACTACATCAGGATCATTCTTAAGAGTACGATGAATGTCACGTAAGATAGTAGGCATCTTAGGGTCGTTAGATAGAAGAGCTGCTTCTAAGGAAGCTAGTTTCTCTCTTGCCTCAAAAGCTTGGTCAGGATTAGGCATAGGATATCTCCGGTAGTATAAGGTAGACGTATAGGTATGTAACTGTGCTATAGCATAGAAGCTACAGTAAGCTGTAAATGGAATGTAAGTTTCTTTCCCTTCTTATCACATATAAGGCGATACTTCTTACCTCTCTCTGCACATAGAACCTTAAAAGAATAGTCTCGGTTCTTCTCTGTGCGTACGCCTATACGGATAGTAGTATGATTAGCTTCGTCTGCTGTGATAGATACAGTTTCTCCTGCTTTTACTCTATCCCAAATAGGCTGGTATTTTCGCATAGTGTATGCCTTATATAATTAGAAGGTATATTTGTAGGATATATTTGTTATAGCTAAGGAAGGTAATAGGAGTATTAGCTATAAGAGATATACTCTGTGAACTGAAGGTATTAAAAAGCCCCTAGCTAAGTTAATAGTAGAGGCTTCTTAGATTAGACCGGCTTAGTATTACAGAGCAGAAAGTAGCTCTTCATCTGTAACATTCAGCAGAGTTTCAGCTTTCGCAAGTAGGAACTCGATACAGTCTGTGTACTCAGGAGCATTAGGCGACTTCTCCGCGTACACTGCCAGCATTTCTACCAGTAAGTTAAGCACAGGCTCATTGGTGCGACAAGCAGAGAACTTACCTACCAGCAGTTTAGCTGCGTTAGCTGTCTGCTCTTCTGTCTTACCAGTAGCTTCCGGCATAACAGCACAGTAGTCAGCACCAAACGCTTCCCATACTTCTTTAGGAATACCACCGCCGCGACGTGTAACTTTAGGAATAGCTGCGATAACTTGCCAAGCCAGCTTCTCTACAGGGAAAGTACCGGCTGTAAGGTTTAAGTCTTCATACAAGATGTCACGCGCTGCATTGTTAACTACAGTTTGCATAGCTTCCTGTAACAGCTCCAGACCTTTACCGCCAGTTTCCAGGATAGATACGATACCTTGTACAGAAGGGTAAGGCACAGCTAAGACAACCGGCTTACGTACAGTTTCGATGCCAGTGTCTTTGTCTTTAGACTTTTTAAAGTTAAAGGTAACAGGGCGCACTTCCACGTCAAAGTCATAGTTAGCTTTGATAGATTCAGTGATACCTGCCATCTCTTCAGTGGATGGGTTAGCTACCTCTACCACACGTACTTCAGGTGACTGGTCTGCTGCTTCATTTTCTTGCGTTGCTACTTCTTGCTCATTTTCATATTCTGACATTGTATATACCTTATATAATGTAGGTTAGGGATGTGCTAGTTACCTACTGTATGCTATAGGTAACTAGCTGAGGGAGTTATAAGAGAAGTGCTGCTGCTTTCTTCTCAATTGGAGAGCCTATATTATTATAGGTTCCATTAATCGTCAAATTGTTTTTTAGTCTCTCTTAGCTTGACACTCCTTTTTGTATCTAGCGTATATAAGGAGGTCACTAATACTCATAGCTTTGTACTCCTTTCATTAGTAGTTTTACTTCATCTGTCAGCTTACCTTTAAAGAACTCTGCCTTCTCTTGTAAGCTGTTGCCTTTAATCTTCTGGTTAGTGATGCCTCTAGTGAATGACTCAGGCTCACAGATACAGTACAGTTCCTCTCTTGCTCTGGTAACTCCAGTATAGAGAAGCTCTCTCTGTAACATAGAAGCATGTGATTGATGTAAGCAGAAGAATACCTTTCTCCACTCAGAGCCTTGTGACTTATGTACTGTAAGAGCATAGGCTAAGAGCAGTGCATTAATCTCAGCTGCTTTGTTAAGAGAGGTTTCTAAGCCTGAGTCTTTAAGTCGTACTACTAGAGTATGAGAAGCCTGGGTTACTCTGTCTTCTGTGCTAGCTACACTGTCTAGTAAGAAGTCTACGTCTGCTATACCTGCTGTTACATCTGAGTTATCTGTCTCTTCTGCTAACTTAGGG
>FUIF01005729.1_pt1 | contig 21488 bp, 28 predicted proteins | sample 1003461 | NCBI WGS metagenome assembly FUIF01 (sample SAMEA80401918, study PRJEB19352) | marine metagenome | reverse complement strand
AAGTTGCTATTGCCATGATCAATAACAATATCCCCGTCGCCAAGTAATGGTAGTAACTCATTGATGGTTTCCTCTACTAGTTCTGCTGGGATGACAAGTTGAAAGATGCCGGGCACCTCACCTGCTAATTTATCTGTCTTGACTACCCGAACAAGAGTTTCCAAAGAATCGACAGCCTTTGAAATACCCCCGTCTTCTTGGAGTTGTTTTGCTTTGTCATAGTTCCTTCGATAACCGACTGTTTCAATTCCTTGTTTGATCATACGGCGAGACATACCCTCACCCATTCGACCTAAACCAATGATACCTACTTTCATCCTTTAACCTCGTTTTGAAAATACTCTGGGAGTGGACATCCCTTGAAATTGTTGATTTCGTTGACTGATAATACAAACATGGTAACAAACCCAAGGCAGAAAGCAAACAACATCTGAGGGAAATTATAGTTCCCCATGTGAGCAGTAGGATCGGGTTCATCATCGTGAGGATGAAGATGCTTTGCTACTTCTTTTATTCTTTTTTGTTTCTCCTTTTCTTTGTCATCCATCTTTATCGGGTCGTTACATACTAGTTTAGGCACAAAAAAAGGGAGTGTCCACTCCCCCGTGTTGAATTCCTAACTCAGCCAAAACCTTTTTGTGAACGAGCCTTATGTGATGGATTGTTTATGTCCAGGACTTCGATATGTGAAAGGAATGCTTTTCGATTCCACCATATCTCATGGGCAGTTTGCCAATTGTCAACCACAATACTGTCTCCATTCTTTCCTACAACTTTGTAGTGATGTCGATCATACAAACCATCAGAAGTCTGTGAGAAGTATTGTGGATCATTGGGCCGAATAAGTTCCATCAGTCTTGATTATAAAGGTTCTCTAATCTTTCTTTAGAGAGATCAACGTACATGACCTTATCGCCAGGAGAGGGTGCTTCTGGGTGACGTGGTTTAGGTGGTTCGTCCATCATTTTATTGATGTCACGAATGTTAGACCACATCAGTGCAAAAGCACCACCTGCAATAAGAGAGAAGCACACACCCCAAACAAAAACAAGATAATGATTCATGATTTTTGTAGCGATTGGACTGTATTTTGTAGTTCTCCGACATCTCTTAGACCTTCAGCCGAGAACCAAGGGGCATTTGCCCAACTGAATCCTTCACCAAAAGTGTTATCAGGAGCAGTGATGTACCAATGACAAGATGTGTCTGGCACATCAACTGCACACTTGGACCAGTCATCGCTCCACTGTGGGACTTGAACCCACATCAGAGCGGCGAACATAAAACTAAAGAGTGAAGAGATCACAGTGCGTTACCACGAGGAAGGACTTCTTCTGGGAACACAAATTGTTCATGAGGTTGATCCACAGGAGCCATCCAGTTACGGAGACCTTCGTTCAAGAGAATGTTCTTTGTGTAGAACGTTTCGAACTCAGGGTCCTCTGCCGCTCTCAGTTCTTGGGATACGAAGTCATAAGCTCTAAGATTAAGAGCCAGACCAATAATCCCAATGCTAGAGGTCCAAAGCCCCATAACGGGAACAAATAACATAAAGAAATGGAGCCAGCGCTTATTACTAAAAGCAATACCGAAGATTTGTGACCAGAAACGGTTTGCAGTAACCATCGAATAGGTCTCTTCCTCTTGGTCGGATTGGAATCCTCTGAATGTGTTTGCTTGTTCACCATCTTCATACAGCGTGTTTTCTACTGTAACACCATGAATGGCAGAAAGTAAAGCCCCTCCCAGGATGCCTGCCACTCCCATCATATGGAAGGGATTGAGCGTCCAATTATGAAAGCCCTGGAGGAAGAGAAGGAAGCGGAAAATTGCCGCGACACCGAAACTCGGCGCAAAGAACCAAGACGATTGTCCGAGAGGATAGATGAGGAATACAGAGACAAATACAGCAATAGGACCAGAAAAAGCGATCGCATTATAGGGACGGATACCTACAAGTCTACTTATCTCAAATTGCCTGAGCATGAATCCGATCAGGGCAAATGCACCGTGGAGAGCAACAAAGGCCCAAAGCCCTCCAAGTTGGCACCAGCGGACGAAATCTCCCTGAGCTTCAGGACCCCAGAGAAGAAGGAGAGAATGTCCCATACTATCTGCAGGAGTAGAAACTGCAGCAGTAAGGAAGTTAGCACCCTCAAGATACGAGCTAGCAAGGCCATGTGTGTACCACGATGTTACGAACGTTGTGCCAGTGAGCCAGCCACCGATTGCCAGATAGGCAGTGGGAAGAAGAAGGAGACCAGACCAGCCAACAAATACAAACCGGTCACGCTTAAGCCAGTCGTCGAGTAAGTCAAACCATCCCCTCCCCTGTTGTTGAGTTAAAGTCGAAGTTGTCATAACCCCCGAAGTTTTTACTTTCAGTATTTAGTTTACACAACTTTACAAACATAGTCAAGAGCATTTTTACTTACTAAACTGCAGTGGTAGTCAAAGCAATTCCAACATCACCACCACCAAAGAAGTCATCTTGCATTTGGTTTTGATTGTTAGTTGCTCCACCAACTACCCAACTAAGGTAGATTGGATTACCATCATTAGCTACGCTCTTAGTAATGATAACCTCATCATTAGTTTCATCAAACAAATCCATAGAGTTATTAGAGTGATATCTCAGTGAGATTCTAGTGCTACCAGGATTAGGATCAGTCCACTTAGTAGCAGAGTAGTTAGAGTTACTAGTGTTAAATGTCCAACCCTTCAGAGCATCAATCTCTTCACTAGTATTATGCTGCCAACTCCAATCCCAGTAAGTGTCTGTATTCTCAAGATTAGTAAGTCCTGAAGATGCGTTAGAAGAACTCCAGACACCAATCTGACCATTGGGGTGAGTTGCTGGTGTCAACCAGTGCATCTTATATCCTGCTGCCAGACCATCCTTGTGTCTCCATACCTGGTCTGCTTGCCATGCAAGAACATTACCAGTAGATGCGATACCAACTGCAAGATTAGTGTTCTCAGGGAAACTACCAATTCTCCAGTTGTTCCAAGGATTATAGTAACCAGGAGGTTCGTGAGCAATCTCCCAACCATACACCTGAACACCCTGTGTGGTAGGAATTCTAGTTGATTCTCCACTTAGAGTGATGAAGATTGGATTACCATCCAGGGCAGAATCAGATACCGCCAAAGTTTCTCTTACACCACTTCTAACTACTTCTAGTTTCAGTTTATTGTCACTATAGTCATACTTCAGTCGGCAACTTTGTCCTGAAGTAGTTGTTGTAATACCGGCCTGTACTGTAAATCCGCTGTCTTGCAGTGATTGTACTTTGAGTTCACCATTCTGATGAAATCTCACACCATGAGTAAAAGCGTCAGAGTCGCTATTCAAGACACCAATAATCATATTGTGCTTGGAGGCACCATGAGAGTTATCTGCAAGTTGAGTCCATGAGAACTCCTGTCCAGGTCTCATCTTCTCACCCCAGGTTACCTTATATTGTGCATTATTCAAATAATAGAAACCATTACTCTGAGTAGGAATTGCTTGGGTGGAAGTCTTCAGTGGTTTTGCACCTGGAATCTTACTAATAAATGTGATTGTAGAACGACCACTTTCCCAATCGCGATATTCAGCAAACCATTGAGCAGCATTCCACTCCCATTCCCATTGTGGAATTTCTGTTGCATAGGTATTAATAGTTGATGCGCCAAAAAGATATGGGTACATATCGCTTCCATCAAGATTAGTATCACCAGTGAGAATTACCTCATCAGTGTCCTCATCAAACAAGTCCCAACTATTATTTGAGTTGTATCTCCAAGAAATATTTCTTCCCTCCAGATTTAACGAAGTAGCAGGATCACTTCCCGATGATATCCCTGTGTAGTTAGAGTTAAAAGTAGCGTTTTGTTCTGCTCTAATTTGTTGAGAAGATGAAGATCTCCAGGAACCAGTTGCATTTTGATATGGATTAGTTGGTCCATTGCCTGAACCAACTGTGCCACCATACCCTACACCCCAGTGATGAAGTTTAGTGTCACTACTCAGTGTTGTCTTCAGTTTCATACCAGGTCTCAATGATCTGGTAGACTTCCAGATATCATCATCTTGTACACCAGTATAAATGGTAGGACCAACTGGTGCGTTTACATATGATTGCCGTTCCCACTCTGCTGATCTATGAGTTGTGATACCTGGAAGAGACGATGGTGGAGTTGTTTGAGTGCTTCCACCTGATGAGAAATAAATGTAAGTTTCAGTAGCTCCTACAGCAACATTAGCAGTTGCGACATGCCAATCAAAGGCAGTATCAATCTCCCAAAGTTGTAGTTTCTGTGAATCATAATCAAATCTAACAGCAAAAGTATTAGCATCTGTTTCAATATCAGTTGATATGTCTACTCCTTGCTTTCCAATATTAGTAGAAGCATTCTGCCATCTAGTGTCATCAGAGGAATATCTAAACTTGGTTGTCCAGTTGGACCTATCATTTACGTTGGAAATACCTGTTACGCCATTACCACCGTTCCATATACCAACATGTAATGCTGCAGAAGATACAGGGAAAACAAGTTCCTCTCCCCTCTTTACTTTAGTCCCATAGAAAACTACACCACCATCTTTATCATGTTGATTATTTGCAAGTTGAGCACCATTATTAAGGAAGAAGTAATTAGTTGATGATCCAATAGATGTTGTACTTCTCATTGAAGTAACATCAATATCAACATTAGATGAGTCATTCAGAGTGAGTCTGAGGGTTGTACTTCCAGCACCAGTTACAATACCACTAGTAACAGGGTTACCAGCAATAGTAATCGTAGCAACGTCACCACTTACAGATACTGCAGAGACTCCTGCACCCGTAAAGTTTACTGTGTTACCACTACCAACTTGAGAACCATTTCGTTGGAAATCAACTTCGTTTGCCTTTCTGTTTGCTTCGTCGTTTATATAATCAATAACCTGTTGTTGAGTATATCCAAGATCTTCAACAAGTCTTTGATCCGATTTGTCCCTCACACGGGTGATTTTCATTCTCTTAAAGAGAATTCTTGGATCAACACCATTTTTCTGAAACTGGTCGTCTCTAAATACCCTGATTCTATTCGTGCTTCCATCAAGCGCAACCGCTCGAACTACACCACCCAGAGGTGCGGGAGGAACTGGAACTCCCTCGAAGAAAAGAGAACCTAGTGCTGCGTCACCAAAGATTTTTACTGCTCTTGACATTTTATGCTCCTACGTTAACGGTTACTGCGAGACTTCAAGTTCTCCGTCTGAAGTTGGGACAACTTCAATACTAAAACTTCCGGCGTCTGATTGTGTGGTTCCTTCCAATGTTGTTCCAACAAAGAAAGAAAATAGATTCTCACTTATATATTGTTGATTAGCACCCTCGTTCATAATGAGTGCTTGTTCTTTTTTAATTGTAAAATTAGTCAACCCAGTTCCTTGAGTTGCAGTATTAGTAGTGAACTTCAACTGAATGTCAAGGTTTGAGTTATCATCATCGGGGTCAAATGCAAGTGCAGTTCTTACGATACAAGAGGCACCTGCAGTCAATCCTGCCAGTGAAAACTCAGTTTGTCCCGTTCCTATGGTTGCAGCAGTACCAACATAAGGATTGGTATTGATACCACTCATAATAGTTGGCATATATTGATATACCGAAGCGACCTGAGGTTGTACCAATGTAGTAACACCTGCACCAATCTCTTGAGTTGTATTTGCAACACCAACGGTATAATAGTCCGTGGTATATGCATAATAACCTTGAATGGAATCACGAACTGAAGCAGTTGTGATACCAGATCCTCCTCCACCACCAGAGTTGGTAGTACCAATGAACTTACCAGTTGATGCCTGGTAAGCAAGAACTCTACCATCAACTTTAACCGAGTCTCTATCGACATCATCCAGGAACTCAAGTCTGGTCTCACCGCCACCACCAAGTGTAGATAGTTGCTGTTGTATCCTGCTCAGGAAACCTTTGTAATGACTTTGTAAATCATCAAGGGTAGCAAAATTCTTATCTATATCAACAACTTCACTTGGTTCAGAGATAAGTCCTAAAGATCTCTCCATCAGAGATTCTTCTTTTGGTTGCTCAGCAGTAACTTCTTCTACAACTTCTTCTGGTTCTTCAATAATTTCTTCTTTGATTTCTTCAATATCATTAATCTTCTTTGTCAAGAATGATTCAAAGAAAGTAAGAATCTTTTCTTGCTTAGATTCAGTATCTTCTTCAGAAATAACCTCTTCTTCAACTTCTTCCTGAATGGGTTCTGGGGTATTCTCAGTTTCCATAACAGAGATTACACTAGAGATTAATCTATCAAACTCTTCCTTCTTCTCTTTTTCTTCATTAACAATTTGAACCGGGTTTTTGTTCTCCCTTTGCTTTTTGGGTTGAACACCAAGTTGCTCGAAGATATCATCAAGTCCCATGTCAACATAGTCGTTGATCATCTGGTCTTGTTCTTGTTTTTCTTCTAATAGTTTTTTCTCTTCTTTTCGCTTCTCTTCAGCAATTTCTCGCTTATTTTCCGCAATGAGTTTGAAGAAATCTCCTAATCCTTCGGTCATTACCAGACAATATTTTTATATATTTATTCTAACAAAAACTAGACATTAAAAAAGAGGGTCGTTAGACCCTCTCTCTTTAGTATTCAGTTTTCGAACTTATCAACCAATAGAAGGAGCGGTGAGAGCAACAGGGGTGTTCTCAACAGCTGCCAGGTCCAGAGGGAAGTTGTGAGCGTTACGCTCGTGCATGACTTCCATTCCAAGACCAGCTCTGTTCAGAACGTCAGCCCAGGTGTTCACAACTCGACCTTGACTCTCAACAATGGATTGATTGAAGTTGAATCCGTTGAGATTGAAAGCCATGGTTGAAACGCCAAGTGCCGTGAACCAAATGCCGATGACAGGCCAGGCTGCGAGGAAGAAGTGGAGACTTCTGGAGTTGTTGAAGGAAGCGTATTGGAAGATGAGTCGTCCGAAGTAGCCATGAGCTGCAACAATGTTATAAGTCTCTTCTTCTTGACCGAACTTGTAACCGTAGTTCTGGGACTCAGTTTCAGTGGTTTCACGAACCAGTGAAGAGGTAACCAGAGAACCATGCATTGCGGAGAAGAGTGAACCACCGAAGACACCTGCGACTCCCAGCATGTGGAAGGGGTGCATCAGGATGTTGTGTTCTGCTTGGAAGACAAGCATGTAGTTGAAGGTACCAGAGATGCCCAGGGGCATTGCATCAGAGAAAGAACCTTGACCGAAAGGATAGACCAGGAAGACTGCGGATGCGGCTGCAACAGGTGCAGAATAAGCAACACAGATCCAAGGACGCATTCCGAGACGATAAGAAAGTTCCCACTCACGACCCATGTAAGCGTAAATGCCGATGAGGAAGTGGAAGACTACGAGTTGGAAAGGACCACCGTTATACAGCCATTCATCGAGAGATGCGGCTTCCCAGATGGGATAGAAGTGGAGTCCAATTGCGTTGGAAGAGGGAACAACTGCACCAGAGATGATGTTGTTACCATACATGAGTGAACCAGCGACGGGTTCACGGATGCCATCGATGTCCACAGGGGGAGCACCGACGAAGGCGATGATGAAACAGATTGTTGCTGCCAACAGAGTTGGAATCATCAGAACGCCGAACCAACCGACATAAAGGCGGTTATTGGTAGAAGTTACCCACTCGCAGAAATTGTCCCAAGTGGAAGTTTGTTGTCTTGAAAGAGTAGCGTTAGCCATTAGTTTGAACAAAAAAGTAAGACCATCAGGGAAATGGTGGAGTTACTATTCCCCCCTCACCCTTAGAGGGGGGTATGAGAGACGTGTTTAAACACCCTAGAGGTCTCGGTTTAGGGGGTGTAACGAACTGTTAAGTCCAGACTTGTTATTTATAACACACTCAAAGGGGGAGTGGCAATGCTGTGGGCACTTCGGTTTCTGGCACTTCTGCTGATCCACCCATCAAACCAGGAAGAGCTTCCGAAACACCATCAATTGCGGCTTCAGTGATTTGAACTTTGACTTCATCAATGAGTCTGTCCTTGTTCTCATAAAGATAATAACCACCGGCAACCAAACCAGCACTAACAGTAAAGGACGTAAGCGCTAAGACGTTAATTAGTTTTTGCATTGTTCCAAATAAAAGACTGTCTTATTTAACAAAACTGAGAATAAAGTGAGAAAATTTCTAAATAAAGTTGCACCAAATAAGTACGAACAAAATGAAGAGATTATTCCTTCTTGCTTCTACTTTATTTCTTGTTTCACCAGTCTCTGCAACCGAGATTACCTCTAGACTTACTGACTCCGTTCAACTGACAGTCGATGGACCTGCAGTCCAATCAACTCGAATCGGATCAAGTTATTCTGTCTCTGGGTCTAACATCGATGTAACGACACTGGGTGGATTGAGTGGTGGAACGAGTTCCGCCGCAGCAACAGTATCAGCTGGCACTTATGAAGTGTCCACCTCAGGGGCAGCCTTCGCTTTCAGTGAGAGCATTACCATTGGAGATGACCCTGTAACCTCACAGACCTGTTGCACATCTGGTCAGATCACTGCACCTAACCTCTACGGTGATTCAATCACAAGTACAGGTGGAACTGCCGGAGATCTTGCCGGAACACTGAGTACAACTGGAATTCCGACAGTGACTGCTGGCGGAGCTGGAACAACTGCAATTGGCCAACGAACGGTCGAACTTTCTGTATTCAACTGATGAAAGACTTCCACTTAGCTATCTTAATGGGTGGGTTGTTGGGGGTTCTTCATGGATTCTCTCAACCATCCTTTTCGAGCACAGTGGTTCCAAATTTCACCAGAGGAACTGTCACCTCTGAAACATCTACCAAAACCACAGTGGTCGAGACCATTCGACAAATTGACTACACAACTGGTGAATCCTACACCGTGACTGGTACGAATATCAACATCCCGTCCAACCCTGGACCTAATACTGACTATTCAATAGTAACACCGGGAGCCCCGTTTCAGTTCTCTGAAACTTATCTGGGCCCTGGAATCGCATCGGAGATTGAAATTGATAGGACAACGACTGTCGATAGCTTTACTACTAGTATCAGTGTGTTTACCCAGTAAGACACTGGCTGAAGCTCCATCGAACACAAACATCGCAGGACCCGCAGCGACGGCAACTGGCAACGTGACTAACCAGGCAGTCCAAGTGCTCCAGGTCCTTATGCAACAGCTTCCTATGGCTCAGGTGTGGTCTGTCAAGGAACCACCATGAGTGTATCCACCTTTGCCATGGGAAACAACAATTACAACTGGGATCCAGATGCATACCTTACAGGTTCTCGTAACGCGGGCATCACACTTGGAGTAAGTGTGCCTCTCGATGGTGGTGCAGTTGAACTCTGTAAGGAAAGAGCAAGAACAGAAATTGCAAGACAACAAGCAGAAGCAGATAAAGCCAGACTCGATTTTGAGCTTGTGAGACTTATTAAATGTGGAGAAGCGATGAGATCTGGCGTTCGTTTTCACCCCAACTCACCTTATTACGGTATCTGTGCTGATATCGTTGTTATAAACCCCCCAGCACCACCAACACCAGCAGCTCCAGTTAATGGTGACGGCAATGGTTGAGTTTGTCTGGTCAGTAAACATTATGGTCATTCTCTGTCTTATCTTAGCACTGGCCACCGTCACTTACATAATCAACTTAGCAAATCAGGAGATGAAAAATGGGAGCAATGACACCACCCAGTCGGAAGAGTTGTTACAACTTCCGAGTGATCGAGATCAACAGAGTTCTTGATGGAGACACAATCGATGTGACGATTGATCTCGGTTTTGATCTATTCAAGAAAGAAAGAGTTAGAGTTGCAGGAGTTGATACACCAGAAAAAAGAACCAGAAACTTAGAGGAAAAGGCCCTTGGAATCGACGCAACAAACTGGCTCAAAGAAAAACTTGAATCAGCTATCAGTGGCGATGATGATCTTGTCATTCGTACTGAGCTTGTTGGCGGTGTCGGGAAGTATGGTCGTCTTCTTGGCTGGTTATACATCGGGACAGACGACTTGTCCCTCAACGAACAAATGATCGAAGAGGGTTATGCTCATCCTTATGATGGGGGAACCAAGGACATGAACCTTGATGCACTTCGTGAAATTCGTAGGCTCATGGAACCCTTATTGAATAAATTCAGAACGCAAACTTTGCCCCAAGTTTCTTTGCAATCACCTTCGGAGCAGTAAAATACCTTTTGAACCTCTTCTTACCTTCTTTGGTCAGTTGCTTACCAAGTTCCTCATCAATAATAATTTTATTATCATACTCCCATAGGGCATCTATCTCCACTTGATCTCTGAGATACTGCTCTAACTTTTCTATGCCTCCATCTAAACCTTCATGCCCTTCTGAGAATACTGAATGACATCAGATGTTCCATCCTCATTGGGAATAAAGTGTAAGACAGGTTTGACTTGTTTGATCTTAATTTTTTTCTTCTTTGGTTGGAGTAACTTCCTGAGCCAAGGTTCCAATAACTGTTTGGCTTGGTTCACACCAATCGTGGCACCAAGAGTGACAACAGTTGTCACCACTGCCAATGAACCCGCAGCAACAAGTGGTCCAGGTTCAGGGAGAGGAACATCCACTCCACCAACATTGATCACAGGAGTTTGTGGTAAATCTCTTGTGTCTATCGTGGGAGTTGGTTGTTGTGGTTGTTGAGGTCCCATGTCCCCTTGAAAGTCTTGTTCGGTGGGGACATCGATTGTTGGGTAATCAATTGCCGTTTCAGGAACTCTCACCACAGGAGGTTTCAATCCAGACACCACAGGGGGTCTGGCACCCCGCACAACAGGTTGAGGAACTTTAATTCCAGACACGACTGATGGTGGAAGTGTCTGGATAACGTTACTTGGTGTCTTCGGTGCCGGAATTGGTTTTATCAGTGGTGTCGTCATCTTTAGGATCAATGGCGGAAATTACAAGTGGTGCATGTTCAATACGAATCACCTGTGAGTTCTTGTTTGCATTCTCCATAATCTCTTTCATCTCAGCCTTGGTGATTCCAGCAGATTCTTTACCAGATGCAGCTGCACCTTTCTTAGTCGTCTGAACACCGAACGTCGCAAGAACGCCTGTAAAAACGGAGGCAATAAATGTCGGATCGAGGTCTTGTTCTGGGATTTGTAATGCCTTAGGCAGTTCAACGTATGCCAATGTAAGGATACCACCTGACCAAATCAAGATGCCCAACCTCACAAATGTGGACAAGATGGCAAGTTGTTCTTCTTTGTCGTCTGTAGCTTCTCTAATCTTTCCGAGAAGACCTTTCTTCTTCTCTTCAGTTGGTTTCTTTTCTTCCATGGTATGCTGGTTAGGCAGCATTATTTATTCTTCTACCACTGTCCCTGCAAACTGATATTGTTCCTCTTGAGCATCTGCTTTTGTGTTGAAGACTTTTCTGTCAGAGAAGTTCTCTGTCCACTTTAGATTACCTTGATAGTAAATTCTCTTTCCATCGTGGGTTGACATCTTTTCAATATGAGAAGCCATCGTTCATTCTGAACTCTTTTAATTATTTATTATTAGAACATGTAAGTTGCTGTACTTTCAAAGTGAAGATGAGGTCCAGTACTCCAGGCTCCAGTGTTCCCACAAGTGGCAATAACATCTCCTTTCTTCACCTCTCCTGAGGCTGTGACACTCTCCAAATGAGCATAAAGAGAACGAACGCCATCGGGTCCAGTCAAGCGGATCTGGATACCAAGTCGTCCGTCTCTAAACTCATGAATTGTTCCGTCATGAACGGCAATCACTGGAGTTCCAACCAGACAGGCAAAATCATAAGCATCATGTCCAGGGTTGGGATACTGAGTTATCACACCAGGAACAGGAGGTGGGAAATCAACCATAATGAATTTTAGTCTTATTTAGTCTAACATCCGTTGATTGTTGTGGCAACTTCTGCACCAACACTTGATCCAAGGTCGGAACCAAGCATAACCAACCATCCAGATGCTAACCAACCGACGTAAGGAATACCAGAAACCATAGGTGCGAAACCCGAAGCGACACTAGCTCCCACCAAAGCACCGTTTGACTCTCCTCCACCTTCCGCCTTGATACACTCTTCGGGCCTCGCACCGTTCTTTCCCTCTTCATCTACCTCTTCAGAAGATGATCCAGGGACATACTGATTGTTTCTTGTTGTGACAGTTCTTCCACCAACACCAAATATTCCATTTGATGTATCAACATAAGTTTCATTATCAAGAACTGTGGGGTCATGACCCTTATAGTCAATGGTGTAACTTCCATCAGGATTTACACTGACGGTGTATGAGGAATATTCACCAACAGGTGGATAATTTACTTGTGCTGGCTGAATAGGTGTTTTCAGTGTGTGTCCGATGAGAGCACCTGCATTTGCAAAGCCAACAAATAAAAATCAGTCCAACTGAAACTTTCTTTCCCCACCCTGTCTTCTGAGTTGCTGCATGGTAAGGTTATAATGTGATCTTATTTATCAAAAAGCATAAAAAAGAGGGTCTTCTGACCCTCTGTGTCATTCGTTTGTCCTTGCCTTTTGGACAAGGTACTCAGCAAATTCTTCCATTTTATCTGGGTGGATTGACCGAATATCCGATTCATCTACAGCAATTTTCATCGACTCAATGTGTTCATGGTTAAGCTTCTTGTCTTTGGGTAGAGTCATGGGCAATCTCCAAATGTGGTGACACAATAATATGTCTTCTTGGAATTAGTTATAAGTTTAATGTTCTCTTTGGGATTGGTTCACATAACTCAGCATAAAAAAAGGAGACCCGAAGGTCTCCTGTGTTCTCTGTGAACAATGATCACATGAGGTTCTTAACAGCAACACGTCTGTAGTAACGGTTGGAGTTGATTCTGAGACGACCCAGTCCTTGATTAAGACCTTCGGCGAAGGGGTTAGCAACCAGACCATAACGGGTCTTGAAGCCGATCTTCGGCTGGAAGGAGTTCTCTCCGACGGCACGAACCATCTGGAGGGGAACATAAGGACAATAGAACAGACCAGCGTCATAAGGGGAAGTACCCTTATAACCGACAACGTAATACTGATTACCGGAAGCGGTAGCAGTGTTGCCAGCAGCCAGGTTAGCGGCGTAGGGGTCAATGTAAACGCGGAACTTACCGTTGATGGTTCCAGCAAAGGTGTTGCCGGTGTCGTCAACGTTCAGGTTAGCGTTCAGGGCCGGGGTGTAATCCAGGATTCCAGCCATGGTCAGAGCGGAAGCAACGTCTGCGGAACACAGAATCATGTTGCCCTTTCCTCTACGAGTCCGTTGGGCGATTGCGTTCGCGTCACGCTCGATTTGGAACAGAAGTCCTTTGAACTTCTCAACAGACCAACGACCATTGGAGTCAACGTCCAGGTCGAACACACCAGCAGTTGCGGTGTTGGAAACGGCACCCTGTTCAGCAACCTTATAGATGGTTCTGATGACTTCCCGGTTGATTTCAGCCAGGATTTCAGTGGACAGGATGTTAGCCAGTTCGGCCTCGGCGTTCATGCCGTGGATGGCCTTCAGGTCTTGAGCCAGTTCCAGACTGTACTCAGCCTTCAGGGCTCTCGACTTAGCTGTTACGGTGACCTTCTCGATCGAGAAAGCCATCTGGTTAAAGGCGTTATCGCCAGTACCGTCAAGGTTCTCAGCGTCGCCAGTATTCATTCCCTGACCGACATCATAGCCGGTGGAGGAAGCGGTACCAACGGGGTTCAGAGCCGCGGGGTTAGTTCCGGACTGAGCGGTGGTACCAAGACCAACGTCTCCATCGGAGAATCCACCAGTCAGATCGAATCCAGCGTCTTGACCGGAGAATGCGGAATCGACTTCGTTGTAGAAGCTCTCGGAACCAGACTGGCTCTCGTAACGGCTTCTCATTGCGAAGATGAGTCCGGTAGGACCGTTCATCGGTTGAACGCCAGCCAGGTCATAAGCGACCAGGTTAGGCATGGAGCGTCTGATCAGGGAGATCAGAACGGGGTCGAAACCAGCGACGGGGCCACCTTCGGCGGCGGAACCACTAAAACCAGCGGGGCTAGACCCAGCGGCGTTAGTGGGGGCTTCCATCAGGTTAATACCCTGAGAGAAGGCTTGCTCCTCACGGAGGAATTTCTCTTGGTTCTCGAGCAGGACAGCGGTAACAGCTCTTCTGTGATTATCTTTGATGGGATCAAGACCATCATAATCGAGAAGGGGACTCCACTTTTCCTGCAGATGTTCGGATTGGAACATTTGCTTTTACCTCTTGTTTGTTTTTGTTTGATTAATAATAAACTCAGGACTTTTTACCAAACGCGCCCAGCTTCTCAGATAAGCGTCCATTGAACCACCAGCGGGTTCGACGGTGCTATCTACACCCTCAGAGAGGGTTTGTTGAGTCGGCTTGGAAGCGGGAGTTCTGGAGAAGTATGACTCCTTCAGAGTTTCCAGCTTTTCACGATATTCTTCTTCACTTTCAAACTCAACACTTTCGGCAAGTGAAGCGAGCTTCTCTTTCTGAGTGGCTGCGAGGCCTTCAGAAACGGTTTCAAGAATACCATCAGCAACAGACTCGGCGAGTCTGGAGTTCAGGGTTACGTTCTTCTCGATTTGCTCGTTGAGCTTGGTCTCCATATCATCAAGTTTGTCTACCATGCTTTCCAGCACATCATATTTATCTTCAGGGATTGTTACATAATGTTCTTCAAAAAGACCCTTCATTCCAGCCAGGAATGATTCTGTCATTTCGGTCTTCAGACCGTGTTCAATAGCGAGTTGGTTTTCTGTGAGCCATTCCTCACAGACATACTCCAGATAAGCGTCAACTCTTTCAGTGAGTTCACCCTTCAGGGAAGCTCTTTCTTCTTGGAGTTTCTGCTCATACTGGCCTTTGAGTGTCTCGGTGATCTCATCGATCTTAGAGTTCAAGGCTGATTCAAAGATGAGTTTAGCTTTCTCTCTGAATTCCTCAGAAAGTTCTTCTCCACCGAGAAGGGCGTTTACGTCCTCTTCGATGTCGTAACCTGTTTCCAGCTCTTCATCAACAACTTCACTCTCTCAGCACTTGCTTCGACGATCTCTTCTTCCTTTACCTCAGCCTCTTCTTTGGCCACTGCGGCCATTGGTTCAGCGGCTTTGGCTCCCTTATTAACTACGTCCGAAACAGTCTTGACCTTAGGCTCTTTGAGCTTGGCCGAGTCATCATCGGGCTTGTAGTTTTCAGGGGTTGGACCTCCAAGATCTTCGTAGGAAGCGCTTTGTCCAGGAGTGATGTTATCCGCATGCTGAATAGGATCAGCAGGTTTTGCGTTTGCGTTCACAGCAGTTTTGGATTGCTCCATTTCTTGTAAATCTCCGCGAGACATTTGTACTCTCCGATTAACTTAGTTAAATCTACATTTATTTAGAAAAGTTATCATTTAGAACCTTTTATTAAAGGTTGTTGAGAAAGTCATTGAACAGGTCAAGTTTCTTCTCATCAAGTTGTTTTTGGGTGACCAAAGTGTTGATCTGTTTGTAGGTTTTTCTGGCTTGTTGTTCCCGAAGGATTCCACCATCCCAGACCCACTCTTTACCTTCCATAATTCCAGAAACAAAAGCATCTGGAGCCGAAGGATCAGCAACAATGTCAGCGGCGGTTGCCAACATAAAGTCTTCACCAACCACACTATAACCTTCGTTGTTCTGTTTTAAAGAACCAACACCACGGGAAGAAACGCCAAGTTTCACACCTTCGCTGATGAGATTAGCAGCGATCTTACCCATCGGAGTTGAAAGGATTTTTGCTTTACCAATGAAATTATCTCCACTTTCTTTGAGGGAAACAATCTTATGGGAAACTCTGTCAAGGTTCACAGTCGGACCATCGGGATGACCAAGCTCACCAAGAGCTCTTCCGGTCATAACATGGTTCTCGTTGTATCTTTGAACCTCTTTTCTCATCGTCTCCATTGGATAAAGACGATTGTTTCTATTGCATCTATTGGCTTGGAGGAAGACACCCTCAATAAAGAGTGACTTCTTGCCATTTTTTTCTTCTACAATAAAATCGACTGATTCGATTTCTTCTCTGATTAGTTTCATTTTAGACCTCAGGAAACTTGAATTTGTTGAATGTGAACAGTGCCAGTCCCTGTGGTGGTCTTGGCTGCAACTTTGATTGACTTTCTGAGTGTGGCGGAAGGTGCGTCGAAAGCATCTGTGCCACTCGATGTGTCATGATCGATCTCAACTCTGGTGGAAAAATAACCACCAACGTTAGATGAAGTTAGGACATTGATAATGAATTTGTGTTCAAAATCAAGGGCTGACTGACCATCGACTGTCAGACTTACAGCTTCTCCGATGCCAAAAGGACAACCAGTTCCTTCTGGGAAATCAAGGAATGTTGTGGCTCCGGTAGTCATACCGACAACTCTCTGTGATTCAACAATACCAAGAGAGATTATTTGATCATCAGTTGTTGTAACGAAGAAATTTTGATCAGTTGCTGTTGGTTCCGTTCCAATTGCAACGTGAACACCTTGACTAAGAGCAACAACTCTGATCGAGTCAGATTGTTGTGCCAATGCAACAGATTTGGCAGAAGTTGCTGATGTGGCAAAAGTAGTATTAACACCAACGGGTCTGAGAGCTGCCATCGTTATTCCTAATTACAATAGTCCTAATCTTTATTTATTATTCTTCACCTTCAGCTTCGTGAGGCTCATCAACAACACCAGATTCATCATCAGAGAAAAGAGATGCAGCAACCTCAGGTCTTACACCTTCGAGTTTTTCTGCACTCCTTGCAAAGAGGAGTTCTTTGATCTTGTCGCTAACCTGTGATGGGGAATCTTGATTCACCATCAAATCCATGAGTTCGTCCATAGTATTTACTTAGTGTGGGATTATTTAGATGACACCTTCGTCACCAGATGGACCAGAAACTTCAGGATCCTTGGGTGTCGTTGGAGCTGCGATTGCATCTGATACACCAGCTTCTGGCGCTCCTCCAGGTGCTTGATCCATTGTCGGATCTACTAAACTATTTGGATCTGGAATGACTCCATCGGTGATCTCCTTCTCAATGAGAGTGTCTTGATCGAGAATTTCTTGATCAGTTTGACGGAGAACCTTCCTTCTGATGTAATCTTGTGAGTAATACTTGCCAACGTAAGGTTCAGCAAGTTGTGCAAGATTGAGTCTCCCTTGAAGAAGTTCAGCGTCTTTGAGCTCAGCGAAGTGATTATCATAAAGGAAATCATATTGAATATGATCTGCCATAATCTCCCAATCTTCAGGAGTGATGATGTTTCTCAGAAGCAACTGAGTCTTCAATATGTCATTGAACATCTCAGAGAAACGCTTTCTCATTCTTCCAACAAACTTGGAGAACTTGATTTCGTCTCTCAGAATTTCAGAAGAACGACCCATCGAGAAACCACCATCCTGTTCCAAACGAGACTCAGGAACATTCAATGCCCGATAAAGTTTCTTCTGGAAGTAATTGATGTCAGTGATTTCACCAAGGTTCTGACCACCAGGAAGTGTGGTAATTTCTGTACCACGACCACCTTCACGACGAGGAAGCCAGAAGTCCTCCATCATTGACATGAATTTCTTATCGTCACGGATCTCTCCAGTGTTAGCGTCATAAACAAGCTTGTTTCTGTAACGCATCATGACATCACGAAGGTATTGTTCTGCCTTCATTTTGGGCAGGTTACCAACATCAATGTAGAAGATTCTTCTTTCAGGTGCTCTCGAAAGTCTGTAGATAACCAAAGAGTCCTCAATCATCATCAACTGATTGAGAGGTTTGATTGCTTTGTGGAGCCAGGACAGAGTTGATCCCTTATTTCTGTCTACAAGACCAGAGGTACAGTAAGTAACTGAATCTCTTGTCATCATAATTGCTCTGGATGATGCACCAGATCCAGAATAACCACCCGATGAACTATCGTTTCCAGGTGTGTACATAAAGTACTCTTCAACTTCTGGGAAGTTATAAGAGTTTGGGTTATTTCTATCGTTCGTTTGTCTCAGAGATTCGACACTGTTTTTCCCATCATTCTTGAGCTTACGAATGTAACGCATCTTTGCGGCATCAATATATCTCAGCTCTTGAATGCCGTCCTCTGGTCTCTTCTGGTCAATAACTTTATTGTAATAAAGTCTTCCGTCAATGTACCAATTCCTAAAGATCTCATGACCCTTCTTATCAAAATCAAGAAGCTCAAGGATATACTTAAACTCGTGTCTTACTTTCCTCTTTATCTCATCACTTGCATTGAGGTTGGAAAGTTCAATCTCAACGGGACTGTCGTTTGTGTCTGAAACAATCGCTTCATTTACGATGTCTTCGATTGCACTATCACACTCAGGATAGAGTGCCATTGAACGATAACGACGAATTAGATCGTTTTCATTCTTATAAACACCTTCAATATCAACGTAAGAACCAAAGAACCCCGAACTGACATAATGCTCCGACCCGTCCATTTTATTGGGCGGGACCGGTGACACTACACCAGGCGGGGTCTTTTCATTATCCTCAATCGAGAATCCAAATAATTTTGCCATTTCAACTAACTAGAAGGCCGAATCCGTCTAGTTATTTATCAACTAAAAATTAGTTGATTCTCTCTTCACCTGCATTACCACCAGTGCTCTCAGGGGAATCACCGACTGTAAAGTACTGAACGGCGAACTCAACATCAAATCTCTCGATGTCTCCTGTCTGATCGTAACTCAACTGAATTGCACCTACGTTTGTAGGCCAGATGTCATAGAACCTGTAAGTTCTAAGAACACTGACCTCACCACCAGAGTTCTTATCGGCAAAAGCCTCACGACCACGTCCAAGTTGCTGAACATAAGCGTCAGCCATGTAAGACGACGGCTCAGTAACACCAGTGTTATCGCTAAGTCTGCTCAAAGCGTTGGCCCACTTCTCAAAAGCGGTTCTGAGTTTGAAGTCCTCGTCGTTGATAACGGTGACAACCCAGTTCTCGAAGGTTCTTTCTCCGGCAACTTTCAACTCACGACCTCTAAAGGGAACGTTGATCATTCCAACAGTAGAGGCTGGGAGTTGTGCGGCGGTACACAAGAACCTGAAGGTTCCGTTTTCGCCATCATCACTCGGTGACCAGTCTCCACTAACAGCTGCGGGGAAGGCAGGGATGGAGACCTCAAATAGATCGGGTCTCGCTCCTCCACCTTGAAGTTTAGATTTAAACTGTGATAGGGTTTTTACTTCCATTGGTTTATGCTCCTTAGTTTAATTTAGTAATGATCAAACGGTACCAACGACTTCTTCAAACGCTACACCAGTTCTGGTAGCGACGAAGGTCAGAGTGACATAGTTAATCGACTTAGCCGGTTTCAAGTAAATGTCAGCTCTAAACTCATTGTTATCAATAACATCAGGAGTGTTGTTTGTTTCGTCACAAACTACCAGGAAGTCAAAGAGACCTCTCTTAGCTTGGACATCACGAAGATAAGGTTCGACGATGTTAACAAAGTTAGATCTGGTATTCACATCGTTGAGTTCGAACAGTTGAGCGTTAGCGGCTCCTTCAAGGGCTTGTTCCACCGTCAGGAACAGTCTTCTTACGTTGATTCGATCAAACGCGGAAGCGTAACCCAGTGCTGTCTTATCACCAAAGAGAATGATTCCACTTCCCTTCTGATTAATCAGGGAGTTGATTCTTTGAGGATAAAGTTGATCTCTCTGTGCTTTGTTGGGGTTGTAAGCCAACTTGTTAGCGTTATTCAGAACACCTCTTTGTTGTCCAGCTGGTGAGAACCAAGGATAAGCAACAATCGAAGTTCTAACCATCAAACCAGCAATGTCTCCATTGGTTGGGATGTAACGGAACTCGTTGTTGAATCTGTCGAAGGTGTACTTATAACCAGTGTCCAGGACAGCGTAAGAGGAACCAGAGATTGCTGAATAGTAAGAAATCAGGTTATCTGTCTGAGTTGCGCTGTTCGCAATGTTAACGATGTCTGCTCTGTGAGGAGAGATTGTAGCAACACAGTCCTTTCTTTCATTAGCGATCGAGATCAAGTAATTTGCCTTGGCTTGTGATTCCGATTTGTTGGCCAAACCAGGACCCATGATCAGGTAATCGATTTCAATCTCATCTTTGTTATCGAAATAACCATAACCAGTGATGATGTCACCCAACTCAGCGGTCATTCCACCACCTTCTTGGTAATCAAGACCACCTTTGAGTTCATAAGTGATGTTACCAACAGAAGAGAATTGAACACCTTGTGCGTTCAGACCCCAGAGACCATCGGCTGTTGTGACAGGAGTGAATGCAGTGGAGAAACCAGAAGCAATCGGACCAGCGATTTGAACTTCATCATAAGCGTCAACTGGACTTTTACCAGCCCAAACGTAAGCGGAGTTAGAGGAAATGTATTTCTTATAGTAGGTCTTACTTTGACCTTCTCCATCGGCAGCTCCGTCAAGAGCCTTAGACAGATTAAGGTGTCTCTCAATAATGGAACCTCGAATTCCAGTGATGTCACCATCGTCGTCAACAACCACGATGTGCATCGTGTCGTTTCTGGAACTGCGAGTGTTAGCGTAGTTACTGTCAATCGGTTTCGGAGCGATCGTCTTCCAGTAAAGAGTGGAGTTAGTCAGACCCAATGTCTGTGCATCATACCAGTCTTCTGTTGTGATGATTGCTGATGATGTTCCAGTGTTAATTCCAGAAGTGTTGACGAAGTTGAGAATCTGGTCCTCATCAAAAGATTTAGCGAGGTTTCCTTCAGCGTATTCGATGTTGAACTCTGTTCCAGCAGCCGAAACTCTGGAGGTGATTCTAACATCGATCTTCGAAGCTCCATTGACAGTGTCAGTTCTAACACCAGTAATGATGCCTTTCAGGTGACCAGTAAAGGTGTTAACCGTGCCATCATTGGATGGGACATCGACAGTTGTCAGTGTTGTGGTAACACCATAACCAATGACAGCTCCGATGGCACTGAGGTTATCAGTACTAACACCGAGTGTTTGGTCAGCTGCGTTATCAATTACACAAACCTTAGCTCCATTTCCCCAGGTGCCAGCGTTACGGGCTGCCCAGTAGAAAGTTTGATCATACTCGTGATTTTCTTCGTAGTCGTCGAGGTTGTCGATTCTCGCATTCGTTGTAAAGGCAAGACCAACACCAGCGTTAGCGTTGTTGAGAGCACCACCACCGACTCGAACAACCTTTAGGATGCCACCATAAGAGAGGAATGCTTCTGCAGCCATCCAATACTCATATTGCCTATCCGTCGAGAGGGAGTTCCAAAAGTGTTGATGAACTGCTGCTCGTTTGAAATCTCGATGGGCTCGTTGATCGGACCAATACTAAAGGGACCAGCAATTGCACCGAGGTTGTCAAGGACATTCTCAGCTCTACCAACTGTAAGGTCAACTTCCCTGATCAGTACCCCAGGAGATAGTTGAGGAGTCGCCATGTTTTTCTCCTAATAGTTTATC
>FUIF01015536.1_pt1 | contig 21510 bp, 22 predicted proteins | sample 1003461 | NCBI WGS metagenome assembly FUIF01 (sample SAMEA80401918, study PRJEB19352) | marine metagenome | reverse complement strand
CAATGCAGTTCAAGTAACAGGTAGATGCTCAAGCTCGGTGCACGTCTGCGATCAACTGCAACTCTCTCAATCTGTGCCGCAGCATGTGCAGCGATGCCGGGGAAGCGATCTCGTATTGTCTTAGCGATCCCGCGTCCCATTACGAGTTCACGACTTCGCTTGATGAACGAGTTCGTGGTAAACACCAAGTTCTCGTGCGGCAGGATGTGGTCGAAGATGTTTCCTTCATGCAACTTCATAGCAATGCTCCTTGAAAGAGGGTTAATTGATAAGAAAATCATCCAACTCCTACGCTCATTACGTGTCTTGAACACAGCCAAGGAAGCCAAACGGTAGATGTAGAGATGAAACAGCGATAACTCATTGCTTCATTAAATGTAGAGATGGAACTGCAACGGAGCTATGGCGTGGCTTCCGAATCTGTTTTCTGTGCTTTGGTGGGTGCAGCCGAAGCACACAAAGCCAACATCAAAAAGATTTGCGAGGTTCGGGGAGCATCTTTTTTATGGCAGGCGACTGTGCTGAGTGCGTCGATCACACCAGCGAGGTAGGCCAAATTGAACCGAACTACTAGCATCATTTCGTGAGTCTTCGAGCAAGAAAGAAATGAATCATCTCAGATCAATTTGGCCGGATAAAGTAGGTAATGTGGTAGCACGATTTCCCCGTAAAGGGTTCTCTGAGCTTGCTCAGAGGAAATCGCTTAGGCGTGAGCCTACGACAATAGACTTGATGCGGGGGCAGTAAAGCGAGGCTTTGGGAGCTTCCCGCATCAAGAAGAAGTGAAATGCCACTTGCACTTACGACTAGAAACATAGGTACGAGGCATTTCACGTTCCTTTCATCTGAATAATGCTCTCAAGGCGAGTACGTGCAACACAGATAATTGATAAGCAAAGATGCACGCACGCAAGCTCTTGAGGGCATTATTCAGCTACTTAGTCTTCATTCCTTAAACCGCGATGGTTTACGCGGATCGCTGGCAAGTGGCGTTGGCATCCGCAGCAGCAGTCCGCGTACCTGATGTGATGGCAATGCCGCGAAGCCAGCGATAACAGTGCTTGGGTAGCGATGGAACGTGGGCGTGGGCGTCAGCGTGTTTTTGGCTCAACCTTTTTACAAAAAGGTGGAACTGCAACACTCAATAGCTAAGGTGCTTGCAATAGGCTACTCTTACTCGTTGATAGTGAAGGCTGAAGTCACATCAGCAAGAGTAGAAAATGTAGCCGTAAGCTCAATGCTGTACGCTGCTTACATTGTCTTCTTCAAGAGATGAGATGATGTGTGATGTGGATAACCTGTGGAATTGTGGATAACTCTCAGGTCTGGTTGCAGTGTGATGGGTGTGATGGTAACGTTGTATTGATGACATGTTCATTCGCATACAACCCTCATTCGCTCCCATTGAGACAGGCTGTTGATTGTATTGCTGTTGAACACAGATGTCAAGCAAATGCTGCCTTGCCTCATTCAAGTTACACTGCTCATTCATGCAGTGCTGACGCTAAACGTAGTGATAACAATGAGATGAGAATTATCTAAGCCAGATTATTTTATTGAGGGGGTGGCATCCCCCAATGCTGATACCGCTTATGGGGTGAGAGGTACTCTCCATACTTCTCCCGGTTCTCACGGTTTTAACGAAAGGGTCATGGATGATAGATTTAGCCATTTGTCTTGCGTGTTCAACGTTCCTGTTCTTGCTTACTACTGTGATGGCGTCTTCAGATAAGCGAAGGCTGCGTAAGAAGATTGTCGCACTGGAAGCTCAAGTTGCTTCTGCTGTTCGCAACTCTGACAATAAGGAGACAATGGTTCAGTTGCGTGACCAGATTATGAAGCGGCTTAGGGAGAAGCATGAAGACTTAGAGAAGCGTCACGAGTCTGCTGTTAAAGCACTGAAGCTACATCGTGAGTGGCTTAATCATGCAGAGGCGGAGATTAAGGACTACCAGCGTAAGCTCTCCGCGATCAACGCTATTTACAACGCTCCAATGAAAGGCGGCAAATGGTAGAACCACGAGACTTCGAGAAGAACAGACCGGCTAAGATGTGGACGCACTTCGCTGTGTTTAGAGATGCAAGTCAGGAAAGTGGATGGAGCATGATCGGCTTCGAGGCACTGGACGACTTGTATGAGTATTGTCCTGAGATGAAGACGACGCCGTTCTTTGTGTATTCAAGGGATGATGACTATGCTAACATGGCGAAAGTCCCGCCTCCCCCGGAGTTGCAACATGCCGAATCAAGATGAGTTCCTACAACAGCAGATGGATCGTCAGGCCGATGCGTTGGATGAGTGGAATATTAAGAAGGCGATGATGTACGTCGCTGCGTTCAAGCGAACGGCTGACAAGCTGATGGGTAGCTCCGGGCGTTACGCCTTGGGCGTTGAAGAGATCAAAGAGGAAGGCATGGACGACATCGTTTATCGGTTCGTCATGGCTGACAATGAAACGAAGTGCGGCGTCGAGTTCTTGGAAGCGTTTTCTCGTATTACCCATGAGCCGCCCGCCTGTGTTGATCCCTCGGAAGCTGCGGAACGTCTGTGGCTTCACTTGTTAGAAGATGTCAAAAACAGCAGAGAGGTCGATGATGCTTGATTCACCAGTTGCCGGAACGTCTGAGGGGTTGCATCGGTTCGTGTCACATGTCGGTCAGGTCGTGGCTGCTCACTGCCCGAACGCTCGGTATGATTATCTTGTCCGTCGTGATGACACGTTTGACGGGTTCATCTTCACTGTGACTGACAATGAGTTGAATGTCTCCGCACAGAAGAGCTTCACTTGTCAGGACTGGCTGATGCGTGGCGTCCTGCCTCCCGTCGAGTTTGCGGGTACATTGTTGTTATGCCTACACGAGCAACAGAAATTTGCGTTAAAAAGTTTGGAAGAACGTGGTGGTTCACCGGCACGCGAGTTACCGTCCGCTGTAAGTGTGGCAACTGTTATGTCATCTATGGTAACAGGATCAGTAGCCACGGATTCACCGCAAGAAAAGTCACCTGCCACCGATGCGGACTCCGGCAAGGATTGCGACTACAAAGTTGGCCCGGAGTCTGCTGAGATTCTTGGACGCCTCATCAAGAGCATGGATAAGTTAAATGACACCATTGAACGATTCCTTGACGGGTCTGCATCTTGATCCCGATGATCCGTCGGTTCAAGAGTTACTGAAGCTCACCGAGCAGTTGAATCACATCGACTCCGGTGACAAGTACCACTTGACGTTTTGGGAGCCTTACCATGACGGCGATGACGCTTCGTTCATGCGGCCTTACGATTGGCAGCGGGAATTTCACAACGCATCGGATGTCTGTCCTGAACGTGCACTTATCTGTGCGAACCGTGTTGGCAAATCAATGTCAGGTGCTCGTGAGATGGTCGCCCACCTTACAGGCGACTACCCGCCGTGGTGGGAAGGCCGTCGCTTCAACCATCCGATCCGAGCGTGGGTGGGGAGTGATACCAACGAGACAAGCCGCGAAATCGTCCAGCAAGCTCTTATTGGCGACGAGGAAGGCACTGGATGGTTGCCGCGAGATGCAATCATCAAAGTCAAGGAACGTCAGGCCGGAATCAGCGGAGTCGTTGACTACGTTCTCGTGCGTCACAAGTCAGGCGGCGTTTCTCGATTGGTTTTCAAAACTTACGAGCAAGGCCGAAAGAAGTGGCAAGGTACTTCGCAACATGTCATTTGGTTCGACGAAGAACCGCCCGCTGACATTTGGACAGAGGGCTTGGCTCGAACCCTTGACGTTCAAGGTTTGACGTACATGACATTCACGCCGTTGGAAGGCGTCAGCAATGTGGTGTTGCACTACGTTGATGGACGAATGGAAGACGGCATTTGGTGTTCGACTGTTGGTTGGGATCAGGCTCCCCACTTGGACGAGGCTGAGAAGCAGCGAATGCTTATGTCGTTCCCTGTTCACGAGCGAGAGGCACGAACGCAAGGCGTGCCGCTTGCCGGTTCAGGGATCGTGTACCGCGTGCCTGATGAACAGATCATGTGTACGCCGTTTGACATCCCGCCGCACTTTGCAAGGATCGCTGGTGTTGACTTCGGCATTGACCACCCGTTCGCTGCTGCGTGGGGTGCTTGGGATCGTGACAACGATGTTGTCTACATCTACGACACTTACAAGCAGGCGGGCGAAACGATGTCTTATCACCGTGCGGCGATTGAAGCACGCGGCAAAGACATCCCGATCGCGTGGCCGCATGACGGTATGCACCGCGAGAAGAGCAGCGGTCAGAACTTGGCCGATCAGTGCAAGGCGATGGGTTTGAACATGCTCCCGATGTCGTCGCGGTACGAGGATGACAAGGGCGGAGCCGTAGCGAAGGAGCCGATTGTTCACGAGATTGATGACCGAATGCGTACCGGGAAGTTCAAGGTCTTCGAGAATCAGGATCAGTTTTTCCGTGAGAAACGCATGTATCACCGGAAAGATGGTGTCATCGTGCCTAAATTTGACGATGTTATCTCTGCGGTGCATTATGCTGTTATGATGAAGCGATTCGGGCGAACTCTTGTCAAACGTCGCCTGCCTGATTACACTGACCAGTATGACCCCTTCGATGTCTTGAGAGGATAACTCCCATGGGTGCAGTCTTCAGTAAACCAAAAGCTCCCGCTCCCCCGCCTGTTCCTGATCGTGGCGGTGCTGATGTTCAGGCTGCGGCTGCTCGTGAGCGTCGTCGTCAACAGAAAGCACTGGATGAGGGTGATACCCGCGAAGGCACGATCCTTGGTAGTACCGGATCGCGTGGCGGGACTGTTCGCGGCAAGACCGCACTCGGAAGCTAATCATGCCCGACACCATTGCTCACCGAATTTGTAAACGGTTCGATGAACTGGTCGGCGACCGCAAAACGTGGGAGTCGCACTGGCAGGACATCGCTGACCTTGTTGTTCCGAATCGAGAGTTCACGGACTCTTCGCATCCCGGTGACAGCAAGCGTCAGAAGATTTTCGATGCGACTGCTCCGTTCGCCGCGAACCGTCTTGCTGGATCGCTTGTTGGTTTGTTGACGAACCCATCGCTGATGTGGTTCAGTCTTCGCGTTGAGGATGATGCACTCAATGAACAGGATGACGTTCGTGAGTGGTTGCAGATCGCAACGACACGAATGCTTCATGTCTTCAACACTCCGCGATTCGGTTTTTATTCTTCCCTGCACGAAGTTCTTCTTGATGTGATCGCGTTCGGTACTGCCGTGCTGTTCAACAAGAACACGCCGAACAGTTTGAACTACGAAGCGTTGCCGTTGAGCAACTGCTACATTGATGAGGATCAAGACGGTAATGTGGATACCCTTTACCGCAAGTTTGAGTTCACTCCCTCTCAGGCAGCAGCCAAGTTCGGGAAGTCAAACCTGTCCGAGAAAACGCAGAAGGCTCTCGAAGGCGATAAGATTTGCAAGGTCACTTTCCTTCAAGCTGTCTTACCCCGTCGTGATCGAAATCCGCTCAAGAAAACTTCTGTGCATAAGCCATGGGCAAGCTATGTCATTGAACTGGCAGAGAAGCACTTGGTCAAGGAGAGTGGTTTCGACGACTTCCCGTTCGCGGTTCCGCGTTGGTCGAAGATGGCTGGCGAGATGTATGGCCGTGGCCCGTCGATGGGTGTCTTGCCTGACATCCGGCTCACGAATGCAATGAGTCGTAGCTTGCTTGTTGCGACGGAGAAGATTGCTGACCCGCCAATCATGTTGCCGGACGATGGTTTTCTTGCACCGTTCAAGACTCGCCCCGGTGGTTTGAACTACTACCGCAGTGGTACGAAGGATCGTGCGGAACCGTTGATTACCCAAGGCCGTCCTGACATTGGTTTGGATGCCCTTGAGCGTCGGCGTGAAGTCATTCGTGCTGCACACTTCCTTGACATGTTCGAGTTGCCGCTTCTGGATCGCATGACCGCGACTGAAGTTCAGCAACGCCAACGTGACAAGCAACAAGTCCTCAACCCCGTTCTCTCACGACTGTATGTTGAGTTGTTGACGCCGATCATTGATCGTGCGTTTACTTCGCTGGCGGCATCTGGTGTCTTCCCCGAACCGCCTCAGTCGATTGCCGGTCGTGATACGATTGTCGAATACCAGTCTCCGCTCGCTTTGTCGCAACGTGCGTCGGAGTCTGCCGGTTTCGCTCAGATGCTCGCATTGATTGAGCCGATGGCTTCGGTTGATCCGACTGTGATGCTGAACTTCCATCCTGATGAAGTCATTCATTGGTCGAAGGGCATGTTCAACGTGCCGCAGCGAATCTTCCGTGATCGCGATGAAGTCGAGAAGATGCGACAGGAAATCCAACAACAGCAGGCAGCACAGGCACAGGCCGCGACCGCTCGTGATGGCATGGCGGCATTGAAGGATGCGTCTTCGGCTGCTGAGCAACTGGAAACTATTGATGCCCTTGCAGGATAACGAACAGCAGGAAACGCCAGTTGACAAGAAGGCTGGCATCTACGAGAATTTGTTTCGCAATCCGCAAGGCGAAGCCGTCTTGCGTGATCTGATGAAGCGTTTCAACTTCTACGGTACGACTTTCGACTTGGAAGCACCGAACGAGTTGGCACACGCATTCAACGAAGGTCAGCGATCCGTAGTGATGTATATCCTACAATTACTCGCACACAACGAGCGTGATACAAGTCATCTTGTCGGTGACATGAACTCACGCGAACCATGGCAGCAGGAACTCTGATATGTTTCGATTTCTTAGATCGTTTTGTTTTGATCCTGACGGCACTGATACGGGCGGCGGTGGTGGCGGGAATACTGGTGTGGCTGACGGTGGCGGTGGTGACGGTGGCGGGGGCGGGTCTGGTTCTGCTCTGGCTCCATCACCTACTGCGTGGAAGGATGAACTCCCCGAAGACATCCGATCCGCAGAGTCACTCGGAAGCATCAACACCGTCGAAGACCTTGCCAAGTCTTACATCCACGGACAGCAAGCGTTAGGCAACAACGTTGCAATTCCACCGAAGGATGCGGGCGATGAACAGTGGAACGCATTCTTCAACAAGGTTGGCCGACCTGAAGCGGCCGACAAGTATGAACTGCCCACCGTAGAGGGAGCTGAAGCACTCGGCATCTCCGAAGACAAGGCTACGGCTTTTACTGCTGAAGCACACCGCCTTGGTCTTACGCAGCGGCAAGCAGCGGGACTTTACAACTGGTTCATGCAGGATGGCGTCAAAGACGCTGCTGCCATCCAAGAGCAGGCGAACCAGCAAGCTGAAGCAGCAATCAATGGCCTGAAGCAGAAGTGGGGTGATGCGTTCGATCAAAACCTGAACGAAGCAAAGGCCGCAGTGGACGAGTTCGGCGGCGATGAAGTCAAGCAGATTTTGAATGAATCAGGACTCGGCGACAATCCGCAAGTCATCGAAATGTTCCAGAAGATCGGGCGTGCGATGGCTGAAGACGATCTGTTCGGCAAGGGTGCTGATCTGAGAAATCAGTTCAACATGACGCCGGAAGAAGCCGGTGAAGCGATTCAGCAGAAGATGCTCGACAAAGAGTTCTCCGACGCATACTTCAACCGCGATCATCCCGGCCACGACGCAGCCGTTCGGGAAATGCAGAAACTTCACGCCGCAGCCGCCCAAAACGGCTAAAACCGCTTCATCCATGACCAGCCCCGCTACTTTTTTCGGAAAGTGCGGGGTTTTTACTTGACACGGCGAAATCGCCGATGTAAGGTTCGCGTGATGGGTAGCGGCACAGCCGTCCATCTGACCGCGTGAAAGCACGCCGATTAGCTGCCGTAAGCAGCAGAAACCGTCCATGTCTAAGTGGGTAGCGGCTTCGAGAAACAAACCATCCCATTGTTTTTCTGGAGCCAGCTATGTCTTTTGAAATCACCACCGCTTTCGTTCAACAGTTCAAGTCGAACGTGATGATGCTTTCGCAGCAGAAGGGTTCTCGCCTTGAGAACGCCGTCATGCGTGAGCCGATCACTGGTAAGTGGGGTTTCGTTGACCAGATCGGTCAGACGAACACCATCAAGCGTACCAGTCGTCACAGCGACTCTCCTCTCGTCAGCACTCCGCACGAACGGCGTCGAATTGATCTCGACTCCGAAGAGTGGGGTGACTTGGTTGATGACGCGGACAAGGTTCGCACCCTGATCGACCCGACCAACGCTTACGCCGTCAACGCGGGATGGGCGTTCGGTCGAGCAAAGGACGATCACATCATCGACGCATTTTTCGCTGACGCCAGCACTGGTGAAACCGGCAGCACGACTGTCAGCTTCCCGACGACCAACGTGGTCGCCGTGAGTTTCTTCACTGGATCAAACCAAGACCTCAACGTGCGTAAGGTTCGGGAAGCGATTCGCATCCTGAAGTCGAACGACGTTGACGAAGACGAGCAGTGGTACATCGCTGTCACTTCTCGTCAGCTTGACTCCATGCTTGGTGAAACCGAAGTCACCAGCAGCGACTTTAACTCTGTCAAGGCGTTGGTTGATGGCAACATCAACGACTTCCTTGGCCTGAAGTGGATTCGCACGGAGCGACTGAACACGGACGCGAACGGTTTCCGCCGCATCCCTGTCTGGTCGAAGAGCGGTATGGCTCTCGGCGTTGGCCGTGATGTCAAGACCCGCATCAGCGAGCGTGCTGACAAGTCGTACAGCACTTACGTCTACCTTGCTATGGATGTTGGTGCAAGCCGCGTCGAAGAGGAAAAGGTGGTCGAAATCAAGTGCGACGAATCGGCAGCAGTCTCGTCCAGCTAATAACCTTGGGTGGGATTAACGTCCCGCCCAAGTTTTTGACTCGTGTGAGGCAAGTTTACCCTTTTCATCACCCTAACTGAGAGGTTCAACCATGGGTACTTTCAACTCTGATTTGATGGCGAACACTGCTGCTTCGCCTGCCGTGATGAACGAAGTCGCCAACGCTGGCGGTCGAGTTCGTGTCGCCCAAGGCCAAGTGGAAGTGGATGCGTCCGCTGAAGCACAGGCTGGCGACATTCTTCGATTGGCTCGTTTGCCCGTCAATGCTGTCATCAAGTCCGTGAAGATCGGTAACGACGATCTGGACTCTGGTACGACCTCTGTGATGGAAGTCGGTATCTACGACAAAGACGGCAACGCTAAAGACGCTGACATCTTTGCGTCTGCTTCGCAACAGCTTCGTGCTGCTGCTCGGTTGACTGAGTTGTTCGATGAGTCGGCGGCTGGTGCTGCCGGTGCAGTCGGCGGCGTCGGCAACACTGGCAAGCGACTGTGGCAACTGGCTGGCGATGCCGAGAATCCCGGTGGCGAGTACGACATCTGCATCACGCATACTGCGGCCTGCGATCAGGACGGCACGATTGCGTACCAGATCGAATACACCATCGACTAATTTGCCATCCCCCAATCCTGCTGTTTGCCCTGCCACCCGCTCTACGATGGTGGTGGGGCAATCAGCACTTTTTTTAGGAACAGCAGATGAAATTCGTCAAACACATTCCAACCGTTTTCGTCTTTGGCTTCCTGATCTTCGCCATCAGTTGTGCAATGTCTCCTGAAGAGGTTGATCGTGAGATTGCAACCGCTAAGGAAATCACTGCTGACCTGAAGGCTGCGTTGAAAGAGCAACGCGAGATCATCGCCAACGCACAGGCTACGCCCGAAGATATCGCCAAAGCTGAGCAAACTGCGAAGCTCTTCGATGAAGTCATCAAGAAGGGTGACGCTTACATCAATTTTCTTACGCAGAACAGAGACAAGCTCACTGACCCGTTGCAGACCACTGGTGCTGTGTTGACTGAAGCCAGCAAGCATACCCCGCCTCAGATCGGTGTTTGGATTGGCATGATCGGTGCGTTACTCTCATCTGTCGGCGGCAACGTGGCTCAGCGTGTCGCAAACAAACGCACGAAGGCTGCTGCTACCGAAGTGATCCAATTGATCCAAGCCAATCGCGACAGCAACGGCGGCTCTGCTCGCTTCACTCCTGAATACAAAGCCGTTCTCGAAAACCTGATGACTCCCGCAGGGAAGAAACTCGTCGCCGAGTCGAAAGACGCCGGTGTTCAATCAAAGGCTACGAAGTTGTTTGCCATGGCCGCGAAACTCGCGGAACAAGACAAGGCAGCGTAGGATGTTCACAATGACAACTGAGAATGGTAGTCAAGTCGTTATGCCTAAATGGTTGTGGCTCGTTTTTATTGGAGCCGTCGGATGGGCATTGAACATTTCGCTAAGCCTCCAAGAGATCAAGACGATCCAGAGGGAGCGTAAGGCGATTGCCGTTGAGAATAAGTCTGACATCGCCGAGCTTACCTTGCGGATGGACAAAATTCGGGAAGAACAACTTAAACGCACCGCGAATGTGTATAGTATTCAGCAGTTGACGAAGCTCTTGACCGACCATGAAACTCGCATTCGTGAACTGGAAAAGAAGTAATGGCTTCCGAATCAATCAGCATCGTGAAGATTTGCAACATCGCGTTGTCGCTTGTGGGCGAGCCGATCATCAGCAGTCTTGCCGAGCAGAGCAAGGCTGCACGACTTTGTGATCTTCGCTACGCCGACATCCGTGATGCTGTTCTTCGTGCACACCCATGGAACTGTGCCATCAAGCGTGTTGCGTTGGCACAAACCACCGAGGTTCCCGCTTACGGATTCACGAAGGTCTACCAGTTGCCAACTGATTTCCTTCGCTTGGTGAAGATCGAGAATCGTGACGAAGCCTACAAGCGTGTCGGACGCACCATCTACGCGAACAGTGACACGTTTCGGATCGAATACGTTTATCAGGTCGAAGACCCGACGGAGTTCGATTCATTGCTCGTGCAAGCCATCGCTGCTAAACTGGCGAAGGAATTGTGTCTCCCGTTGGCACGTTCCGCGACACGCATGGAAGCCTTGCAGAAGCACTACGACGCCACGTTGTCTGAGGCTCGGTTCATTGATGCCGCAGAGGAAGACGACACTGGCGAACCGCAGACTTCAGAATGGCTTCAAGCTCGTGCCGGATTCGACGAAGACCCGTACCGACGGATTAGCCCGTAATGGCTCAAGTCACCATCACCCAAACCAACTTCACGGCTGGCGAAGTCAGTCCACAAATTCTTGGCCGGTCTGATCTGGCGAAGTATTTCAATGGATTGTCGCTGCTGCGAAACTTTATTCCTCGTAAGCATGGCGGCGTGTTTAATCGTCCCGGCACTCGTTTCGTTGCTGCCACTAAAAACTCAGGGTCAGCTATTCCGTCGCAGGCTTGTTGTAACGGCAGTCGTACTGAGCTTGTTGATCCCGGTGCTTCTTCAATTACTCAAACTACTGGCGTTCGCCTGATCCCATTTGAGTTCTCGATTGACGAGACTTATGTGTTGGAGTTCGGCGATCAATACATTCGGATTTACAAAGACACCGGCCAAGTGATGAGCGGTGGTGTTCCCGTTGAAGTCGCTTCGCCTTATCGTGGTGACGAACTTGATGAAATCAAATTCACTCAATCAGCAGACATTCTCTACTTGTGTCACCCGGACTACGGGCCGCGAACTCTGTCCCGAACTTCCGATGTTTCTTGGACTCTCTCATTATTCGATTTTCAGGATGGGCCTTACGGAGCGGTCAACACGGACGACTCGAAAGAGTTGGCTGTTAGCTCTACTTCTCCCGGCTCTGTTACTCTTACTGCCACTGGTCATGCCCCGTTCGTCGCCGAACACGCTGAAACCGCAACACGGCAAGGTCTTGTTGTTCGACTCAAAACCACCGGCGACGAGTGGGGTTGGGGATACGTCACCGCCTTTACGTCAACGTCGCAGGTCACTCTTGAGCTTGTCGAAGCACCGGCTTCAACCGCGAACACTGCGGAGTGGCGACTTGGTGACTGGAACGAAAACGAGGGATGGCCGTGGGTTCCAGCCTTCCACCAAGGCCGACTGGTGTTTGGTGGCCGCAATCAACTCCCGCAAACGGTATGGGGTTCGGTGATTGACAATTTCACGTTGTTCCAGCCGAGTGATCCCACTGATGGTGTCGTTGATGATGCTGATGCTTACCGCTTCACCATCAACGATGATCGCGTGAATGCTGTCCGCTGGATGGTGTCTACGGCAAAAGGCATGTTGATCGGCACGAGTGGTGCTGAGTTTGTCATGCAGTCGTCTGACGTTACCAGCGGTATCTCGCCCACCAACGTTCAGGTGTTCCGGCAGAGTAACCGTGGCTCGAAAGAGAATCCGCGTCCTGCTCAGGTCGGCAACGCGGCACTCTTCGTACAGCGTCATGGCCGTAAGTTGCGTGAACTGATCTATCAGTTTGAACGCGATCAGCACGTTTCACCTGACTTGACTCTCATCTCTGAACACATCACGAATGACCGATTGAAATGGCTCGCTTACATGGCTGAGCCTAATCCTGTCTTGTGGTGTGTTGACGAGAAAGGCCAACTGCTTTCGATGACCTACGAGCGAGAGCAAGAGGTTGTCGGTTGGGCACGACATCTTCTCGGCGGCAGTGATGTTGCTGATGGCTCTCCTGCCGTTGAAAGTATCGCCGTGATTCCAGAAGACGATGTTGATCGTCTTTGGATGATTGTTCGCCGCAAGATCAACGGCGTCGTTACTCGCTACGTCGAGTTCATGGAAGACCCGTTTGAAACCGGAGACACACTGCTTCGTGATGCCAAGTTTCTTGATTCAGCATTAACGTATGACGGGTGGAACACGGAAGTTTGCCGCCAGTTGCAGCTTAGCACTCTTGCTAACACTCCGTCTGCGTCGGAGAGTGGTAGTTCGTCATCCGGTTCATCGAGTTCAAGTGGATCGTCAAGCCATGGACTCGCTGAATGGGAAGAGGGCAGGAAAGGAATCCTGACGGCGATCTGCCACAATCCTTTTACACCTTCATCGGTCGGACGGGTCTACCGACTTAACGCCGACCGTGTAGATGATTCGGAATCCCTGACTCCGATTGATGTGCTTGTGACCGCGTATTATTCATCCACGGTTGTTCAAGTCCAGTTCAAGAGTGATATTCCTGAGTCCCTTCGCGGTGCACCTACGCGATGGTGGGCGTTGACGGCTTCGACTGTCAGCGGCTTAGGCCATCTCGAAGGCGAAACCGTTGGCTTGCTGGTTGACGGTGCAACGTTTCCCAGCTCGGTTGTCACGAACGGGTCTGTTGACCTGACTCTTGGCAATCAGGGCGATGAGTTTGCGACGTTCGCTGGCGTGGTTCATGTTGGCTTGCCTTATCAGTCTGATCTGGTGACTCTCCCGGTTGCCCCTGACCTTGGATTTGACATTCGCACGCGAGTAAAGAATCATTACAAGGCAAGCATCAAGTTCCACGAAACAGTAGGTGCGTTATTTGGGCCGGATGAAGACAATCTGGACGCGATTCCCTTCCGCGACAATACTGATCTGATGGGTCAGCCTGTGGAGTTGTTCACTGGCATGAAACAGATTCAAGTGGAAGGTCGTTACGGCCAAGAACCAACCGTGATGCTTCGTCAGACCGATCCGCTGCCCGTCAACGTGCTTGCTTTGCTCCACGAGGTTGACATCAATGACGTATAGGCTCGAAGATTTCGATCCCGACGTTCTGAAGCAGTTCACACCACAATCAATGCAGGCTGAAGAAGTCGCATGGCTTGGGAATTTGGATGAAATCCAGTTTCCCGGTATGAAGGCGTTCTCTGGCTTCAAGGGAGATCGCCTGATTGGGTGCAGTGGCCTCTTCCCGATCTGGCCGGGTCGCTGGCAAGCGTGGGCCGTCTACTCTCTCGACGTTGGCCGGTACGAAATGCTGAAGATTTACAGGTGGACACGCGATTTTCTCGATGCTCATAGGTACAGGCGTGTTGAAACCACCGTCCTGACTGATTTTGAAGCCGGACACAAGTTTGCTACCATGCTGAAGTTCAAGAAAGAAGGCATCTTGCGTGCCTATGATCCAGCAGGCAGGGATCACACAATGTATTCGAGGGTTTCCTGATGGCTATTGCAGCTTCAACACTAATGATTATCGGTACGATCGCTTCTGCGGCCACTTCCGTCATCGGCGGGATCGCCGCGAATAACCAAGCTCGGTTCCAGAGCGATGTTGCGAAGCAGAATGCACAGCTTGCTCAACAGCGGGCTGCTGCTGAGGCTGAACGCACTCGCCGGGACACGCAACGGCGACTCGGTGCGACTAAAACGGCGTTTGGGGCATCCGGCGTTACGCTGGCAGGCTCCCCGGTTGAGGTACTCGCGGATCAGGCTGCTGTTGGCGAAGAAGATGCACAGCTTGACCTGTTCGGCGGTGCAGTTCAGAGTCGTCAAGAGTTGGTCAACGCCAAGGCTGCACGTTCGCAAGGCCAACAGGCTTTGATCGGTGTTTTGGTCAAGCTGCTGGTACTGCACTCACTGGTGCAGGCCGCATTGCTGCACGGTTCCCCAACAATGGCTAAAATTCCTCAATTCATCGAACGTACTCGCAACCGTCGCATCGCCGACCCTCGCATCACCGCACCTGACTTCGGATCAGGTCGCGGTATTGTTCGTGCTGGTCAGTCCATCGGCCAAGGTCTATTTGAAATCGGTGCTGCTCTTGCCGATCAGGAAGCTCAGGCGGAGTTGATCGAAGCACAGGCACGCATGAACACTGAGATGGCGGGAATCGAAGCTGAAGCTGCGAATCTCTCTGTTGCTGAAGCTCCGAAATTCATCAACGATCAGATGAAGGCTCTTGAAGAGCAAGTCTCGAAGGGGATGAAGTATTCCGCATCACAGAATGCGTTTCGCACCAACATTCAGAACGCACGCGGGCGAATGTTCCGAAGCTACACGCAGAAGGCCACTGCTTTGGTGAAAGCGAAGTCTCGCGTGAAGGCTTTGTCGGCTGCTGATGAAATGTATCGGGCTGGCAACCAAGCTGGTGCTGTTGCAGCGATGAAGAAGGGTGTTGAGTTCGGCTGGATCACTCCTGACGAAGCAATGACTCGTGCACGATCTTACAAGTCGCGTGACGAGATGGTTTTGATCGAAGCTGCATCGAACAAAGAGGAATACCAAGCACTGCTTGACTCTGGACAGATTATTGAAAACCACTCGCGGCTTCGACGCATCATCGCTGCTTATGATCGCCAAGACAAAATCATGGCACAGGATGTTGTCAAAGTTAAAGCGTTCCGTCGTGCGAAAGTTCTCGCTGATCGCTTTATCACCGCTGAACACATGGGCGACTTTCGCTCAGAACTGAAAGAGCTTCGCAAAGACCTTGAGCTTGGCGGCTGGAAGGGCGTTGAGCTTGATAATGCTGTCCATCAGTTGACGACGACTTACCAGAGTCGTGCATTGGCGGAACTTGTCCGAACGCAGCGTGTCACTGAACAGGACATCGCTGGTTTGATGCACGCCGATGAGAATGTGAAAAAACTTGCTCGCAACTATCTGATCGACAAGAAATTTGAACAGGGTACTGAGTCGCAGTTCTTTGTCGAGCAAGCTCTGATTGGCCGAATGCAAGTCGGCGATGTTGATTCGCATTCGATTGAAGATCAAGCTGCGGCAGAACGCATGGCTGAAGAGCGAGATCGCTACGCCGCGATTCTTGCCAAGGAAGATTTCAGTGATGATGTTATCAACGAGAAGCTGGCGAAGTTTGAACGCCTGATGATGGAGCCGATTACGATTGAAGGCATCGCCACCCAAGAGGGTGACATGATTTCTCGTAAGGGCCGGCTCGGATTGATTGAACGTCTTGTCCCAACGATCCATAAGGTCAACAAGGGCAAGTTTGACATCGCTGAAGCCGAACGCAAATACAGTAAGGCAGCGGCGGTCAATCCTGAAGGTTTTCCCGAACATTTCAATCGTGAAGTGCGTGAAGATCAGCATTTGGTTCAACTGCTTTATCAGAAGTACGGACGCTCGCCGCAAGGCAACTTCTTTGAAGGCGATGGACTTGCCCAACGCTCCGCGTTCATTGATGAGTTTGTTCGCCGACAGGACTTTGCCCCTGACGATTTCATCCGTGAGATGCGTGGCATTCTCCTGAGTAAGAATCCGCATCGGCATGAAGCCGCGTTGCTGTTAGCGAAGTATGTCGGTGGCAAGCACTTCGATGCGACGACTGATAACCCGATCACGTTCAGTCGCGGTGTCGAAGACCAGCTTGGGGAATCACTTGCTGCTGAAGTTCGCTTGCTCGCTGAGTTTGTTGATCCCACTCAGAAGGAAGAAAGCCTGAAGGCACTTGATGCGTTACGACGCGACCGCAAAGAGATTGACGAACTGGTTTCTGATTCACAGGTAAAGTCGATTCGAGATGAAATCTGGCAAGACAACTTCTCGCTCGCACAAGCGGCTACTGAAACCTCTCCCGGTGGAGTGGTGTTTGTCGGCCCGCAGCAACGAATCCAGTATGAGCGTCTGTTCAAGCTGCACCTTGCTCAAGGTCGCGGGGCGGAAGATGCTGCGTTGCAAGCTGTTGAGAACATCAAGAATCGCGGCACAATTAACTCAGTGACGAACCGGCTTGAGATCGACAGCATTGAGGCCGCAACAAAATCAGCAGGCACGACCATTGATGGCGAATACTTCAATGCGTTGTTTGCTCTCCAAGCACATCGTAGCGGTTGGGCTACTGCTACTGATGACGAGCTTGACGCTTTCATCGACAAGGATCAGGAGTTCCTTGCGGAAGAGTTTTCCAAGCATCGCCAGTTCGTAGACGAAGCCTAACGACACAATTCGGTGGTGGCCCGCCTCAGAAGTTCGCTGAGCCTGAGAGCCGCACGATTGCTCGGATCAAAGAAACATCCTGATCTGAAAGTTCACCCTGACACTTTGCTCAAGCTGAATTAAGATGGATTCTCGCATGATGACTCGTGTTGAGAAGTTGACCTACATGGCGATGCGAAACATCGAAAAGGTTCCGGGTCGATCACAGCTTCAGTTCGATGCGAGTAACCCCGACACGGCTGAAGTCCTTAATCGTTTCATGCAGGAAGTTCATGCTGGCGGACAAGAGTATTGGGCCGATCACCCGCCTGCGATTCTTTCGAGTACGCAGGTGCGTTCATTCATTCGCCAGAATCGTTTGACGTTCGATGTCAACTCTGGCCGTAATCCTGATGGCAAGAAGAAGTCTTGGCGGCTAATGTTTAAGCCTCAAGGCAACATCGCGGTTCCCTTGATTCAGGAGCACCGTCCGGTTATTAACCGTCTTGTGCATCCTGCTGTTCCGCTCATTCACCAAGACTTCGTTGCACCCATGGCAGGCCCGTAATGCCCCCGATCTTTTCACCATTTGATCTTGAAACGCCAGAGCAAGAGCAGGCGTATCTGAAGAACTTTGTCCTTGAGCGGTTTACTCCGACCGAAGGGCAAATCTTTGACGTTCGCCCTGTTCGCCGTAGCTTTGGTAATGATACGTTCTTCGATCTGATGGCTGCCCATATCGGCTACAACACGCCGATTGGTTCAGCGTTGGCGAACACGCAATATCTCTTTGAAGATTTCCAGCCGGATGAATCGTTTCGCCCTGAAGAGGTACTGACTTCAGAGATCAAGTTCAAGCTCAGTCTGAATGATGAAGCCGAAGCGTCATTGCTCAACACGAAGTCGCGTAGCGAGTTTGATTTTGTGCTTGATCGGATTCTTCTTGAGAACGACAACCGGCATACCATCGGCCAGTTCGGATTCATCCCGAACGTCGTTGCCAGCCTTGGTGCTGCACCGTTCGATCCGCTGACTTATTTGCCTCTTGGTGGTAACGCGATCCGTGCCTTGCAGTTGTCTCGTGTTGCGAAGAGTGCCGGTGCTGGTATCAGTGGCCGAACGTTCTTTCAGCATGTGGCTGAGTCCGCTGGCGTCGGTGCTGCTGGCACTGCTGCTGGCGTTGCTGGTTCAGAGTTCTTGATTCACAAGACGCAGTTCAGTCGTACATTTGAGGAGAGCCGCGATGCTGTTATCGGTGGTGCTTTCTTCGGCGGTGGGTTTGCTGGTGGCATTCGCTTTTTGGGTGATCTGCCTCTGACTCGAATCGCACAAGACTTTGCCGCTGATGTTACGTCGAATTACCGGCAGACTACGATTGGTGATCCGCACTCGTTGTCGAAGGCCAAGCGTTCGATCCAGCCGATCAACAACACGACTTCTGCTTTGCCTGTTGATAGCCTTGAAGCTGGTATGACGTTCAAGCAGAACGGGAAGACTCGGACTGTTGATCGAACTCCTGACGGCACTTTGATTATCCGTGATGAGAATGGCAAGGTCATTGGTCGTCAGGCTGATGATGGCACGTTCAGCGTCGGCGGCAAGGATGGCTTGTCTGCTTTGCACATGGACAACGAGAGCTTGGATTGGCGTAGCACTCGTCTTTACAGCGATGCTGGTGAAGCTGGCGTTGAAGTTGAAGTCGATCTTCATCCAGCTTTGGGTGCGATTGGCGGGATGACTTCGCCTGCTGTTCGCGTCATGCGATCTGGCAACCGTGTTGCCCGCTCGATCATGGAGAAGTTGCTGATTTCTCCGTTGAATCTCGTGCAACAACGCATGGACGTTGCCTTGTCGCAATCGGTTGAAGCTGCTGTTGGTCGTCAGCGTGCACGAGCACTGAACGTGAAGGCGTCTACTCGCAAGATGTGGATTGATGCGAAGAAGGCTGGCTTGGAGATGAGCGAAGCTGATTTCTACCGTGAGGTTGGCCGAGCGTTGATCGACGAGAATTACAAGCCTGTTGCATCCGTCGCCGCTGCTGCTGCTGAATACAAGAAACTTTACGACGATCTTGGACTTGAAGCACAGGGCGTTATCCCTGACTTCGTTTACCGTGAAGACTTCGGTCAACACCGCCTGTATGTCCGTGAGCTTGTTGACACCGATGAGTTTGTTGATGATCTCGCCCGCGAACTTCATGCCGCGAACCCTCAGCGTTCATTCGACGATGTTTACGCCTCTGCTGTTGAGATACGTGACGGCATCCTGTCGAATCCTGCTGGCAGCGACTTTGTTGTTTCCAAGCGTGGTGCGTTCAAAGAACGTATCGTCAACGAAGTGTCCCCTGACTTCATTGCGAAATACACCGAGATGCGGGCTGATGTTGTGATGGCTCACTACGCACGCGAAATCGCTGGCGACATCGAGATCAGCAAGGCGTATGGTGATCCGAACATGACTCAGGCTCTTGATGACATTCGCATTGATGCCAAGAAACGCATCGAACGTGCGAAGACTGAGAAGGGCCGCAAGAAAATTCAGGAAGAAGCTGAACGCGACATCGCTATCCTCGAAACGCTTCGTGATGAGCTTCGCGGGATCAACGGCATCCCCGACAACCCGAACGGGTTTTATCACAAGTCGCTTCGTCGTGGCCGACTGCTTTCGTATCTCGCTCGCGGTGGCTACTTTCTGATCTCGAACATCGCTGACATGACCCACGCTGTCGGCAACTTCGGATTGCGTACTGTTCTTCGTGAAGGTTGGGGCAAATACTTCCGCGATACTCAGCTACGCACTTGGACTACGAAGGAAGCACAGGTCGTTGGCGAAGCTCTCGAACATATTGAGACTCACAACATCCGCGACATGGGCGATCTCCAACACAATGTTGGAACACACTCAGCGGTTGACCGCTTCCTTCAGGAAGGTACTGACAAGTTCGCCGCCATGACACTGATGCGTCCGTGGGCAAACTTCATCCAGCGTTTGAATGGCATGATTACTCACAATGTCGTTCTGGATCGTGCACACCGTATGGCGACAGGCGGCAAGCTCTCAAAGTCTGAACGTGCATTCATGCTTCGCCTTGGCATCGACGATGCGAAAGCTAAGAAAATTCACAAGCAGTGGGAAGAGCATGGCCTGACTTCTGATCGCGGCAACCCGATTGCCAACGCCGAGAAGTGGACTGATGATGAAGCCATCGACGCCTTCTACAACGCGATGTATGTCAGCGGCAACCTGAATCGATCTCTTGCTGGCATGGGTGATCGCCCCTTGTGGACTTCGACCAACATCGGCAAGTCGATCACTCAGTTCATGTCGTTCGCCTTCGCGTCCACGAACAAGATCGTGCTGACTCGACTGCAAACCCGCGATATGGCAGCGTTGAACGCATCCGTTCTTGCTCTTGCGATTGGCGGTATGGCATTCAGCACGAAGCGACTGATTCGCGGCCAAGGCTTGCCAACCGAGGAAGAGTTTGCGTTCGGAGCCATCGACCACAGCGGCCTCACTGGTTGGGTGTTTCAGGCTGACCAGATGTTGAACCGTGTGACGAATGGTGAAATTGGATTGAATAAGATTTACGATGGCTTTGAACATCGCTATTATCAACCGCAGGACATGCTCGAAGCGGCACTTGGGCCGACGGGCGGATTGATTAACGATGCAGCAGGCGGCTTGTCTGGTAACATTCGCTCACTGATGGGCGACGGCAAGTTTGATTCACAGTCAGTTCATCAGTTGCGAACGATCATCCCGTTCCAGAACGTGTTTTACTTGGACTGGCTTTTCCGTAAACTTGGTGAGGTTGCCGAATGACCCTTGCATCCAACACAACGCGAATTGATTACAACGGCGACGGCTCACAGACGTCATTCCCTGTGCCGTTCTTGTTCTTAGCGTACGAGCATCTCGCCGTGTATCTCATCAACCAGACCACGAACGTTGAGACTATTCAGGTTCTTAACACTGACTACACGGTGGCAGGTGCGAATGATCCGCTTGGCGGCACTGTCTCTATGACTGTCGCCCCTGCTGCGAACGAGCGTTTGACGATCATTCGTGATGTCCCTTATGACCAGTTGGTGAATCTCCGCGAGAACGATGCTTTCTCCGCGAACCGCACTGAGTTCATGGTTGACAAGTTGACCATGCTGCTTCAGCAGACCGAGGAACGCATTCGTCGGGGCATTTTGCTGAAAGTCACTACGCCGGTCGGCTCGGAAGTCTTCCCTGATCGAACCGGCTTCACGCAAACCTTTGTTGGCAAGATCACTGCTGTCGATCCTGACAATGCTGGACAGTATCTCTTTACTGAGCAGATGCCATCTGGCCTTACGTTCGTTGCACGCAGCGGTGGAATCTCCGGCAGTGCTGTCCCGCTGCCTCACTGCCTGTCCGATTGGACGAGTGATCTTCCCCTGTTCGTCTTCGTTCATGTGTTTGTTGATGAAGATGGCGTGACGACGTACCACTTTGAACCGCCGCCCCCTTGCAGCGTAGAGGCATAACGTGACTGTTCCACAAGAAACTCCGCGTAAAATTTATACGGCCGATGGAGCTACTAAAGCGTTCGCCGTGCCGTATGAATTGATTGATCTGAACACGGACTTCAGCAAGGGCGTTGATAACCTCCGCGTCTTCGTGGAAGAACCGCAGTCTTCATCTCATCCCATCTTCGGGACTGTTGATGGTGCTGTTGAAGTGTTCCAAGATACGGATTGGCTTTGGAATCCTGTGTCACGCAGCGTCGATTTTCTCGTAGCTCCTTCCGCTGGCGATCTCGTTGTCATCCTTCGTGAAACGAAAGAGACAAACGAAGTCGATTACCACA
>FUIF01004780.1_pt1 | contig 21510 bp, 29 predicted proteins | sample 1003461 | NCBI WGS metagenome assembly FUIF01 (sample SAMEA80401918, study PRJEB19352) | marine metagenome | reverse complement strand
TTCCCTTCTTCTATAATAAGTTTCTTTTGAGTACGATTTTTTTGTATCCATCTGTTTGTTTGTGACAAGACTTACACCTAGACATAATACCATTTTTAAGTCCCTTGTTCTTATAGAACTCCTTTTTTTCTTTCCATTCCCCACAATCAACGCATCTAAATTTCATTTTTCCTCCAATTATATTTAGTTAGAGTTATTTTATATTATTCCTGAAAAAATGTCAATAATAGGAGAGAAATAGAGAAAAATAAAAAATATTCAACTTTTTTTATATATTAGGGCCAATATGTACTGGGTATGTTCAAGCATTTCCTATATACTGTTCATGTACATTAGAGAGAGGATAAAACCATGATCGATGAGGAAAAAAGCTTAGAATTAGAGCAAGAACAGAAAGATTTACGTCTACATTGTTGGGACGGACTTGATTTAACGGATAATCAGAAACGATTTATCATGAATCTAACAGAGAAAAAACAACCAACAGACCTTGAATCATACGCAGCAGCAGGATATTCAGTTTCTTCAAAAGAAACGGGAAGAGCCGCTTGTTCAGTACTCAAAAGATCAAAAAAAATAAAGGCAGGAATAAAAGCATATAATTCCCACCTTATGTCCGAAGATCCCACAGAATTACGATTAAGTTTAATAAATACTTTAAAAAGACAGGCCAATTGGAAAACATCTGATTTCTTCAATTCTGATTTAAGTGTCAAGCCTTTGGATGAAATACCAGAAGAGATGCAAGTTTGCATAGAACAAGTTTTGACAAAATACCATTCCAATGGAGCAACAAATGAGGTTGGATATAAAATGGTAGATAGAGGGAAAGCACAAGACAAATTAACTAAATTAGTTCTGGAAGAAAACGGCAAGAAGACTAAATCCAAAGCAGGAGTGGAAGTATCTACTGATGCAGAGGGTGGCATATCTGGTCTTAGGATTATTGTGGAAAGTTGAAATAGATGGTGTCGGCAGTAGCTACACCATATTAAACAATGCTCTGTGGTCCCGAATTGGTTAGGGAGCAGATTGCAAATCTGAAATATGTGGGTTCAAGTCCCATCAGGGCATCTTAGAAAAATATTAACTGATAACTTTCTGAGGGAACGAATGGAACTCAGAAAGATAATTATCCTATAAGGAGTTAAAGTACGTTATTTTTGTACTTTGAGTATATAAAACTTTTGTCCACAAGGAGTATAAGATGGATTTAGAGAAGAATGTTACTAAGAATTTGTTTGATTCAATGCTAAGAGTAAGCTTAAATCAGACAACATTGGTCCCGACAAGTGAAATCGCAAAGCTACACGGAGTTGATACAAAAGTTATCAACAAGTCATTTAGAAGACACAAAGACGATTTTGTAAATGGGAAAGATTATTACATGTTCACTAGAGAAGGTGTAATAGGGGAATTTGGAGAAGAGCAAGGGAAATACCTTGTTGACACTTTGTTTACAAACAACAAGCAGAAAGTTGTTTATCTTTTCACATATAAAGGATACTTCAACTTTGTAAAAACTATCAATTCTAAACATGCCTGGAAAATGTTCCATGTGATGAAAGAGATTGTTTTCAATGTAATCGAAGCTTCAGAAGAAGAACTACACAGAAGAGTTTCAAAAGAGGTAAGAAAAAACCTCACAGAAGCCATTGAAGATTCAGGGGAAAATGAAAGGATGCACAACCACGGACATGCTACCTACACCCTGATGATATATAAATTGATGGGAATAAAAGAAGATTATCTGATTTTCAAGAAAGAGAATCCAAAAGGTAATTTTAAGGATTCCTTAGATGAAGACACATTATCTCGTTTAAGTATAGCAGAAGACTTGGTAAAACCTATGTTAAGAGCAGGGATGCAATATGATAACATTAAGTCCAATCTGGGACATTTGTTTCTGAACTCCAAAGGACTGTTAACATAATGCAAGTAAAAGACAATTTTTATGAGATTAAGTTGTATAAGAAGCAATATGCAGCGTTGAACACCATGGCTAATGAAGTACTATTCGGCGGAGCGGCCGGAGGAGGCAAGTCGTTCCTAATTCGTTACGCTGCAATAATTTACTCCTTAATGGTTCCAGGGCTTCAGACGTATATTTTCCGTAGAAAGTTCAATGATCTTAAGAAGAATCACCTCTATGGACCAGATGGTTTTGTTGTTATGATGAAACCATTTATGGATGCTGGAATGGCTACGTTAAATTACACTGATTTACGTATAGATTTTAAGAATGGTTCCCAGATACATTTATGTCACTGTCAGCATGATAATGATGTTTACAACTATTTGGGGGCACAGATACATTTTTTTAGTAATTGATGTAGCTTACACATTTTACTGAACATGTTTATCGTGTACTCAGATCCCGTGTTCGTTTAGGGTCTTTTAATATAGACTATTCAACAATTAGGAAACAGATACCATGCGCAAAAGAAGGTTATTTTCCTAGAATACTTTGTGCAACAAACCCAGGTTCAGCCGGACATTTTTTTGTACGAAAGACTTGGGTAGATCCTGCCCCTCCCCTTAAAGTTTGGGATGCCCCAAAAGAAGAGGGGGGAATGAGAAGGATGTTTATTCCTGCATTTCTTCAGGACAATACAGAATTACTCAAACATGACCCTGACTATGCACAGAGACTTGAAGGTCTTGGTGATCCAGCATTGGTGAAAGCTATGCTTGAAGGTGATTGGGATGTTGTTTCTGGAGGTGCTTTGGATGATGTATGGGATAGAAAAAAACATCAAATAAAGCCTTTTAAAATACCTTTTTCTTGGTACATAGATAGAACAATGGACTGGGGATCAAGTAAACCCTATTCTGTTTGTTATTGGGCTGAATCAGATGGAACTACAGTCAAGTTAGGGGACGGTACAAGAGTACACTATCCTAGAGGAACAATTTTTCAGATCGGGGAATTGTATGGTTCTGATGGAAAAGACTTGAACGTTGGTACAAAAGAATCAGCTAGAGAACTCGGTAATAAGATGAGAGAGTACGAAGAAAAAATGTGGCCTGACCGTATAGTAAATAAGGGCGCTGCTGATGGACAGATATTTGAACAGAATAGAGGCGGCACTAAAGAAAGTATTCATGATCAAATTGTTCTTGGATATAAGGGCCTAAAAGATAATGGTAAAAGGGAGTTTGTACTAGATAAATACAGTAAGACTCATAAACTATTCTATTCAGGTAATAAAAGCCCTGGTTCTCGTAAAAGAGGACTTGAGTTGGTCAGAAACTACTTGAAGGCTTCTAAAGCAGACACAATGGAAGAAAAAGGTATCTTTTTTTTCGATAATTGTAGGGTCCAAATAACTCTTTTACCCATTCTCCCTAGATCAGATAAAGATAGTGACGATGTGGATACGGATGCTATTGATCACGCCTATGATGCCCTAAGATACAGAATATTTACAAAACCAAAGAGAATTAAGCAAGTGGAGGCTTATGGAATATGACTATACCTGTTTTGCAGAATATCACTGAAGAGGATATTGGAAGAGATTTAGATATTAACTTCAGTGTTACTCATGACCTCTACGATAAATTTCACCATGTGTGGAAAAAGAACAGAGATGTTGTCGGTGGTTCTGAGTATGTAAAAAGGGCCGGGGAATTATATCTCCCTAAACTAAATGGACATACTAGCTCTGAATATGACGCATATAAGAAGAGAGCACAGTTCTACAATGTAACTCAGAGAACCAGACAGGCGTATACGGGCATGGTATTCCGCAAGACGCCAACTCTGGTTTTCAGTAATGGTAAATCAGTTGAAGAATATGAAGACTTTTTAAATAATGTTACTTATGATGGTAAATCGTTTCAGGACTTTTTAAGAGTTGTAGTTGATGAAATCATCACAGTTAATAGGGTTGGAGTTCTAGTAGATTTCCCCCCTTCTGAAGTAACTAATGAGGCTAAAAACTTATTGGAGTTTGAGAAGAAAGGTATTTCTTCTTTCGCTTCTGTTTACAAAGCTGAAAGCATTACGAATTGGTATGTGGCTAATGTAAATAGTAAATTAGTGCCTGTCATGTATGTTCTTACTGAGGTGTCCGATAGTTACCCTGATGATTCTTTATCAATAGAGAGGTACACGAAACTATAGAGTACTTTATTTAGAGGAATATGGAAATGGATACAGATACAAACAAATGTATTTTGAAGGGGATAGCAGCGGCACATACCTTAAATCTGTTGTTTACCCAACACTTAATGGGAATTACTTGGACTTTATTCCATTTTATGTGATTGATGATAGAGGGATGGCTTGGGAAGAATATCACATGAGTATGATAAATGACCTTGCTGACCTCAACTTAGGACATTACCTAAACTCTGCTGACTGGGAAAATGAACTTCATTGGGTAGGAGCTAAAACCCCTATCTTTCCTGGTTTCCCTGAAGGGGAAGACGTAGTAATAGGTAAACCTTTGATCACTCCTGAAGAGTGTACTCCTTTCTTTCTTGAAGCCCAATCAGACAGTGGTTTGAATGAAGAAATGCAAAATAAAGAGAGCCGTATGGCGGTTCTTGGAGCAGAGAGAATAGCCCAACAGGGTAAATACATTGCTTCTGCCCAAACATCCCATATCAATAGTATCTCAGAAACAAGTATGATAAGTAATATGAGTAAAGCAGTTTCAGAAATTGCTTCTCAGATATTTACTTTCATGTTCAAGTGGAATAGAGATGACATTAAGGTAAGATGTACCCTCAATACTGACTATTACCAAGATGACATTTCTGGGGAAGAATTGGTTAAATGGGTTGAAGCACTTCAGACAGGAGCTATCTCTTATGATGCTTATTACTTCAATCTTGAAAAGAAAGAAGCCTTTCCTCCAGGATGGAGTAAAGAGAAAGAGCGGAGGTCCATGGAGGACACTGCTCACGATATGAATACTCCTGATGAAGAGGAAGTCGAACAAAAGGCTATTGACTTAGAAAAGAAAGAGGTAATGGAGGATGACAGCGAATGATCAGCTAGTTTCAATGAACATTGAGTACCAACACGAAGTGGAAAGGTACAAAAATGAAGAAATAGTTGTAGTTTTGGCCCATTTAAAGATACTTGAAAAAGACTTTAGGGCTGCAATGTCAAAATATATTGGAAAAACAATGAGTAAAGGGGATTGGACAGTACTTTACAAGTCCCTTGAAAAGATTAGAAAAAATAGAAGTGCAAAACTTAAGACAGAGTTAATGAAGGATTTAAAAAAATTCTCCTCCTCTCAAGAAAAAGTACAAAAAAATTTCATAAAGTCTATTTTAAAAAAAGAAGGTATTAACGAAACAGTTAGTTCAGTTGAAGATTTATGGGACAAAATTGAAAGAAAAACAATCAATTTTGTTGATGGGAACTCTTACACTTTAGATCAACTCTACAAAACATTTGATTCTAAAAGTAAAACTCTTTTAAAGAGTGTTTCCAACCAAGCTAAAATCTACTTGTGGAGCTTGGATGAGTATTCCGACAAAATGTTCGGGAATATTTCTTATTCAAGTAAAAACAAGAATAACATTAAATCAGTAACAGCAACGGCGATTGCAGGGGTTATGGGAATCACAGATAACTTACTTTATTCTGTGAATGACCATATTTTCAAAGGGTACCAGTGGATTTCAGTATTAGATGATAAAACATCAGATATTTGTTTAAATCTTTCTGATAAATATTGGGTGTACGATGCTCCAGGAGCCAGTACACTTCCCTATGAAATAACGCCGCCAGCGCACATACGTTGTAGATCTGCTACTTCCCCTATATTTAGAACAGGGGAAGAACTAGGGATAACTGATTTCAATAATGCAATTTCAACTGACAATACTTATGCTAATTGGTTCAGTAAACAACCGGCTTCTACAAAACTCGCTATTCTAGGAACAGTGAGATACAACATGTATAAGAATGGGGATACTGATATATCAAGTTACTACCAAAATGACGGTAGGAAATTAACACTACAGGAATTAGAGGCCAAGGGCCTTAGTATTCCAAAGGAATTTGAAAGGTACATTAAGTGACAGACAGAATGGAATGGTTAAGGACCAAAGAACCTTCTGCTAGTAAGGCTGTAGAGCTTTATGGTTATTATGATGATTACTTAGAAGAAATTGGATATATCTCTTTTGAAACATACAAGAGATATTGCAGAGAAGCAGTTAAAAAAAATAGATAAATCAGCAAATGGACAGCCAACTATTGAAAAGTTTACTTCAAATGAAGCAGGGAAAGATTATATTCTAAATGCTTCCACAGTACTAACTGAAGATGAAGTATTCAATTTACTTGGCTTGGACAAAGAAGTTTGGGAATGTTATGACATAACAGGGAATAAGTATGGAACAAGTTGGCAGACAAAATGTCGATTCCGTAGAAAATCCTTAGAAGACATGACTCCCGAAGATTATGTAAAAAGATTTATTGAATTGCTTGATATGCAAAACGTAAAACTTCCATTCTCTGTGGAAAAAAGAGAAACAAGTCAGTCCGGTAAAATGGCTGAAATATGTGTCTTTGATTTCCACTTTGGGCAACTCTCTTGGGGAGACGAGACAGGGGATGGAGACTATAACATTGAGATAGCTGCTTCTTTAATGGATCAGACTATTGATTATTTTATTGATAATTTACCGGATGTTGAAAAGATTATCCTGCCAATCGGGAATGATTTTTTCAATTCAGACAATGCTTTTAACACTACATATTCAGGTACTCCTCAAGCAGAATCAGACAGATGGAAAAGAACATTTTTCTCTGCTGAGAATCTTTACATCAAACAGATAAATAAGCTATCAAGGATAGCTCCTGTTGAAATAAAGATTGTGCCAGGGAATCATGACCGTACCAGAGCATTTTTCTTAGGAGAGTTTCTAAGAGCTTGGTACAGGAATGATGAGAATGTAGAAGTAGATAATGGGGCTGAAGAAAGGAAGTATGTTGAATGGGGCAAGAACATGATCATGTATTGTCACGGAGACGGACTCCATAAAAAAGCTTTACCATTACTTCTCGTACAAGAAAGACCTGAAATGTATGCAAGAACAAAATATCATGAGATACACAAAGGACACATCCATCAAGGAAGTGAAAAGAACCATAGGGTGTCTCAAGAAACAATGGGTATAAAGGAAATTATTATTCCTTCTTTGGTTCCTTTGGATGATTGGCATAAAGGAAAAGGATATAGACATCTTTGTGAGGCAACGATGAATGTATACGACAAAGAAAGGGGTAAGTGCAATATATCATTGTTTCACCCGTAATCAAGCGTCAATTAGGTTGACGTAATAATAACAATCTCAAGGAGAGAATTATGACAAAAGAAGAACTTATGGAAATGTTGGGATCAGAAGAAGGTAAGGCCTTATTTTCTGAAGTTGTGAAAGAAAGAGGTTTTGTATCCCCTGAAGAGGTATCCACTAGGATTGAGTCTGAAGTAAATGGACTTAAGAGCAAGAGAGATGAACTTCTTGCTGAAATTACTTCTAAAAAGGAAAAGGTACAATTTGCAAGTAAAATTGAAGAAATCTTAAAAAATACTGATGTAGACGCAGGACAGCTTGAGGATTTGCTTTACAAGGCAAAGCATCCCGAAGCTACTGAAGATATGCTGGAAATTGAAAGAGAAAAGAAGAGAGTATCAAGAGAGAATCAGACACTTGCTACTCAGCTTAAAGAACTCAATGAACAATTTCAGGCTAAAGAAAAAGAACTTTCAGATAAAGACTCTTATCTTGGCAAAGTACTGATTGACGGTGCTTTTAAAGATGCTTTCGGAAAAGTTGAGGGTCTTGACGCTACTCAGATGGAAATATTGCTTCCTTACATTATCAAGAAATCAGGAGCCATTATTGAAAGAGATGATCTATCGGGAGAATACAAAGCCGTAACAGACGATGGACGTTCTATTTCAAAATATGTTGATTGGTGGAAAGATACTGACCAAGGGAAATCTTATCGTAACATTCCTAATTCTGTTGGAGGTGGTTCTACTGGTTCAGTAGGAATACCTATGAACAAAGCATTTAAAGACATGTCTTTCGATGAAAGAGATGCACTATACAAAAAAGACAAAGATCTTTATAGAAGATTAAAAGATAACAAATAACTAGGAGGCTATTATGGCTTACACTTCTTTTTTCTGATGTAGTTGTACCTGAAGTATACAACGATTATTTTATGGAGGGTTCTGCCCTTAACAACAGTTTTTTCCAGTCCGGCATCTTTGCCCTGGATACCATGCTTGCTGAAAAACTTTCCGGTGGTGGTGAAGTTTTCAATATGCCATTTTGGAAGGATGACTCTGTACTTGGTGTTTCTGACACTGCTGTAGAAGAAGGTTCCACCCTTACCGTAAACAAGATTGAAACTGGTAACATGATTGCTAGACGTCACTTCAGAGCTTCTGCTTTTGGTAAGAATGACCTTGCTGGCGTTCTCGCTGGTGATAACCCCGGTTCTAAGATTCTTTCCCTTACTGATAACTACTGGGTAAATCGTTATCAGGATGCAGCTTTCTCCACCATTCAGGGTGTAATTGCTGACAACATTGCTAATGACGGCAGTGACATGGTAAACACCATCTCTTCCACAATTAACTATGATGACGTTGTAGATACTCAGCTTCTTCTCGGCGATATGTCCGATGGTTTTGCTGCTATTGCCGTTCACTCTAAACAGTGGGGCGACATGGTAAAAGACAACGCCATTGATTATATCCGTCTCTCTGATCAGGGAATTGATATTCCCACTTATCAGGGCATGAGAATCATCAAGAACGATGCTCTCTATGATGGAACTAACTACTGGGCCATTGTTTTCAAACCTGGTGCTTTCGCTTTCGCTGAATCTTTCAATAACTATGAGCCTACTGAAGTAAGCAGAAATGAACTTACTCACGATGGTCAGGAATACTACGTAACTCGTCGTGTTTTTGGTCTTCACCCCTACGGCTTCCAGTACACTGATGGAACCATCACTGCTGACTTCCCCACTAATACTGAGCTTGAAGCTGCTACTAGATGGGACAGAGTACTTAGTGATGTGAAAAATGCGAGATTTGCGGTACTTAAGACTGTATAATTGATTGTGGAGGAAAATGAGCATGGCTAATATGTCTGCTCCTATCAGATACCGAGACTTCAACCCTGTTAGACGCAAGGTTGAAGATCTTGAAAATCTGATTCAAGAGCAAAATAAAAAAATTGAAGAGTTGTTTGCTAAGTTCGCCGCTATCGAAGAGGCTGAAAAACAGGCAGAACTCAATAGAGAGCCTACATACGAAGAAATGGTAGCAAAGCTTGAAGAAGCTGGTGCTGAATATGATAAACGTGTGAAGGACATAACAAAACTAAAGACTATCTTGGAGGAACATAATGCCCAAACTGAGTAATATTGGGGCCTCAAGAGACATGAAAGAAGTTTACAAATCTTCTTCCCTTTTTCTGAAATATGAAATTGATGAAGACGCTTCTTCCGGTCTGACTCTTGAAGTACCTTATGATTGTGAGATTTTTGATGTTCAGGTAATTTGTACTGCCACTAATACAAGTGGTACTGTAACTGTATCTGATGGAACCAATGACATTTCTGATGCCATTGTTTGTGATACTTTGGATGAGATTGGTAGAGCTTCTACTATTGACGCTACCTATGCTTCTCTTCCCAAAGAAGGTACCATTACCCTGACTACTGCTGGTGCAGCCGACAGAGGTATTGTAAGAATTTTTGCTAACCTAGCATAAAGGATAAATAATGAAGGAAGTTAACGACTATAGGCCAGGGATTATTGAAGGGTTCCCATCATCTATAATAGATTTATCTGGAACAGGAGTTGTTACAACTGATTACATCAATAATTCCATTATGGGGGGATATGCTTGGCAATCCCTTAGTTATACTGACCTTGATGACAATGATGTTGTTTGGGCAGTATTCGACCCCTCAAAGAATAGGGGCATAAACTCTACTGTCGTTCTTCCTCCATTATTTTCCTGTAGTGCAGGGGTTGTTACTGTAGAATTTTACGTTGGAGTAAAGGGGACAACAACCTATGATGCCACTACAGGTACAGAACTTTCTGCTGGAAACTTAAATGACAATTATTTGCACAAAGAGAAACTATCATCTTTATATCTTGGAATAGATGAACCTACCAACATCATTGAAGGGTCTAAATTGTTTATTGGGTCCCATTCTACAAATCAGACATCAGGTGGGGATTTTAAAAGGTTGAAACATATCAGAACGGCCAATAATGATTTAGTGTACTATTACAAGATAACAAATGATTCAGGAGAAAATGGTATTTATTTTGGATGGGAGTATGTTTTTTTTGAGTTTCCAAGAGATCTTAAAATTGAGAGAGTAGTTTATGGAAGTTGAATTTGTAGTTGAAGATGGAACAGGGAAATCTGATGCAACATCTTACATTTCAGAAGATGACATGAAACAGTATTGGTACAATGTAGGATATGCTTATGATACATATTCTTCTGATAGTATCAAAAGATACTTAAACAAAGCTTGTATTGTAATTGATTCAAAATATCTTAGGAAATGGCCTGGGTTTAGAGCGCATGACGATCAAAATATGGAATGGCTAGATACGCTGCACAATACATTGATGAGATGAAGATAGGTTCTAGTGAAATCCCTAAAGAGTTAAAGAACGCTGTTTGTGAGTTAGCTTATTTGATTTCAGAAGGATACGATGTTCAGCCTATTTTGTCCTCTTCAGGAGATGTAACAGAAGAAACAATTAAAGTGGATGTTATTGAAGAAAAGAAAACATACAAAAGTTCATCTATTACTGATAGGGATGAATATACTGCTGTTGATGATGCTCTTGCAAGGATAACCGGGGGAAGTTCAAGAAACTACATTGTAAATATTATTAGAAAATGAGGTAACAAATGGCAGTTTCAATATCTATATGGTGGATCGTTGGCGGTATTGGAGCCGTAGTACTTTTCTTTTCAGGTTGGAAGATAAAAGGCTTTTCCATGGATAATAGTGGTCCACATTTTGAATTTGCAAAGAGTGATGCAAAAGGAAGGGAAAGAGTTAGATTATTAGACCAAGCTTTAGAACTTCAAAAAGATATAACGATTCTTGAAGAAAAAGAAATGCTTTTACGGCACATGATGATTGCTGAAGAAGAGATAGGACTTGTAAGGGGAATCCTTTCAGGTAAATACCAAGAATTGATGATAGAGAGGGGAATCAAAGAAGATGATGTAGTTACTCATGAAGACTACCATTTTTATCAGCTTCTTTGGGATAAATTAGAAAATAAATTACTAGATAAACTAAAAGATTCTTTTATCTACAATGGCTTCCATACCATGGAGCCAAATACATCTGAGTTCTTAGAATACACTGGCAATAAGTTTGAAATACTATGGCTTATGTGTAAAGGGTATTGGGATAAGAATTACAGGTCTTCTTCTACTGTCCATAGGTGTGATGTAAAGTCTATTTCTAAGGAAAGTGAACAGTTCCTAAAAGATACTTTACGGAGAATATACATTAAAGCACAGGACACAGAAAAAAGAGTCAATGAAGAAGTTGATCAGAAAAAAGAATTATTGAAGAATCTTCAAAATGATTTAATGACATTGGGAGCTAATAATGCCAGATATTTATTTAATAGATAATACTGATTATGTACTGTCTAACGAAACAGATAAAGCTGCCGCAAGATATAAAGCACTCAGAGGGAAAGATGCAACAAGCATCACAAAGTTCAAAGCCGCTGACTATGTAATTGTTTCTGACACTACATACACAGTAACTCCTTCAGTAGGCACTTCTGCTGCTGAAACTGATGGTGCTTTGGTTTACCCTGAAGATGCTTTTACTGTAGCTGAAAATAGTGAAGTGCCTGTTACTGCTGTTGATTCAGGAACAGAAGTAGGTAACTATGAATTCAGTGAATGGCAGGATGGTTCAGGAAACACTCTATCTACTGACAATCCTTACACAGTAACAGTGGATGCAGACCAATCAGTGGTTGCTATTTTTACGGTGATTGAATGAGTACTTACGATTATTCATCAATATATGACAGGGCAAAGGAACTCATCACTAAGTATGGAGGCACTTTTCAGATAAAGACATTGGACGGGGAGAAAACTTATGATCCAGCTTCACAGTCTAATGTTTATACATCTTCTGATGGAACAGAGTCCACAGAACCCACCTATGTTTACACGGACGGTTTAGGGGTTCTTACTTCTTACTCTGATGATGAAGTAGATAATGAAAACATTAAAAAATCTGATAAGAAGATTCTTGCTATTGATATTACTGAACCTGAATCTGATGATGTAATCGTAATTGGAACTAAAGAATATCAATACATTTCCCATGAGGCGGTTCAGCCTAACATGGAAGATACTATTCTTTACAAGATTCAAGTGAGGATATAATTGTGAAAACTATACAAGGGGAAAACTTTTCAGAAGAACTTCAGAAGTTGTTAGAGGGGTATATAGAAACTGCTCTGAACGTTTCTAGGGACTCTGCAATCGATTTATTCTCAGATGTGATAGATGATACCCCTATATGGTTTGAACACGAAGAACACGCAGGAAACACCAAATACAACTGGAGAGCAACTTCGTCTGCTCCTTCACAGAATGTATTGAAAGGCACTGATAAATCAGGGGAACAAACAAAAGATAGAATGGAAAGCAAAGTAAATAGAGCTTTCGATAACAAGTCCAATCCAAAAGTATATTTTTCCAATGCTGTCCCTTGGATATGGGATATTGAAGATGGGCACTATCCTTCTCCTGTTAAAGAGGGATCTTACAACAGTAAGACAGGGCAAATGGAAATACGTTCTGAAGGAGGGTTTTCAAAACAAGCCCCTTTAGGGATGGTTAAAAAGAATATAGTTGGTTGGGTTGAAAGAGTAGAATCTTTTGTAAGACGGTACGCAAAATAAAGAGGAAGTAAATGACACCAATAGATGTAGAAGGAACTTTACAATATCAATTGGAATTGTTCAAAGCAAATTATTCAATTGATATACAATATCCAAATGTTTCGTATTCCCCTACTCAAGGAACTCCCTACATGATTGTTGATTTCCTTCACAAAGAAGTAACTCCTGTAGGTGTTGGAGCAACTTCCTTAAGAAGGTCAAGGGGAGTAATGCAACTCTCCATTATGACCACAGCAGGAGATGGTGGGGGATTGAAAAAAGAAATAATTGAAGCACTTAGACCATTCTTTCAGGCTGGTACAAGTATTACATATAATAGTGTTACGGCTAGGGTTACGAATTTTTATTTAGGATCTTATGTATCATCAGGAGATTGGTATAAAAGTGTTGTCAATGTAGAATTTAGATCAGATATAGAAAAATAATTAGGAGGCATTTATGGGTGCTGGAAGTTTAACTTATGTTGCTTTGGTGAAAGAGGATACAGCAGGAACTACTCCTACTAATCCTACTTTACAGAAAATAAGAAATACCGGGGGTGCTGGTATTACGAATGATAGGTCTAGTATCACCTCTTCTGAAATGAGGTCAGATAGACAGATTGTTTCAAGTCGTCTGGGGGGCAATAAGCCTGGATGTACTATTCCTTTTGAGCTTTCTTTTCATTCTCAGGATGAATTGATTTCAGCTTCATTGGGTTCAGATTGGATTGGTAATTATCAGCTTACAGTTGATGTAGATTTTGGGGATGGTGATGGAACCATCACTACCGATGACGGAACAGATTGGGAGGATCTTGGAGTAGCCGTAGGTGATTATATCACTATTGCTAACGCTGCTACGGCTGGCAATGATGGTGTTTATTATGTTTCTGATGTTACTGCCGATGAAATGACAGTCACAGAAATTGATGGAACAACTGCTGTTGCATTTACCATTTCTGATGCTGATGAAATTTCCCTTATTGGCGGTTGGTACGGCTTTAGAATTGATGCATCAGGAAACTCTCTTACAGTAGCTTCTGCTGACAATTCTCTTACAGCCACTACTGCTGATACATTTGACACTACTTATATTAAGAAGGGAGACAAACTTTACTTTGAAGGATTCACAGAAACAGCCAACAACGGCTGGCATAAAGTTTCAACAGTTTCAGGAACAGTTCTTACTTTTGATGACACTGAGACTTTTACTGATGAAACCATTTCAGTAGGGGATGTTGACTACGTAACTCAGACCGCTATTGTAACTTGTGGGGTAGATATGAACACCTACACCATTGAAGAAGGTTACACTGATATTGCTGAGTATCACAACATTTCTGGTTCTAAGGGAGATTCATTCTCTCTGTCCATTCAGCCTGATGCTATTGTTTCGGGGGAATGTGCTTTGAAAGGAACTGCTTACTCAGGTATGTTGACAAGCCCTATTTCAGGAGCTACTTATGTAGATGAAAACTCTCTTGAAACAATGGATACTTACACAGGGGACCTTTTTATTGACTCTTCTGTTGATGATTGTGTTATCACTGGTTTTGATGTCAGTATTTCAAATAACCTTTCTGAAAGAAATGCTATTATGAAACAGGATCTTTGTTCTCTTGGAGAAGGTCGTATCAATGTAACAGGTACTATCAGTCTTTACTTCGTAGATGGTACTTATGCTAGAAAGTACTACAATGAAGATTCTATTGATCTTCTTGCTAGAACTCTTGACCCCGATGGAAATGCTTATGGTATTGGTATGCCAATCGTTAAGTTTACTTCTGAGTCTAGGGATAAGCAGGAAAATGATGTAACTGAATCTATTGGTTTTCAGGCACTTGGTGGAGACGAAGTTCTCACTACTTTCTATGTAATCAAGCAGTACGCTTAAAACTAAAATATTATCACTAAGAGGCCATTATAGTCTTTTAGTGATAATATATTGTACATTAAGTATCATAATGTGTGACTTAATGTACATCATCGGATTGTGGTATAACGGCGATTACCCCGGTTTTGGGAACCGGAAATGAAGGTTCGATTCCTTCCAACCCGAATAGCCTATCGTTGATAGGTGGAGGAAAATTTTTATTTTGGAGAAAATAGAGTATGGATTTTAGTAAGAAGAAGATTGTAGCAGACGATGCACAGTACATGGAAATTAAAGACCCCGTTACAGATGAGGTAATGGAAGAAGATGGAAAAGTAGCTAGACTCAAAGTAGTTGGTTCCGATTCCAAGGTCTTTAAAGCAGGATTTAAAGAATGGAATGATAAAAATAGACTTAAGAAAAATGGCCTTTCTACTGCCGATACTGAGAAGCACATGAAAAAGATTTATTGTGCCTGTGTAGTTGGTTGGGAAAACATTGAATGGGAAGGAAAAGACATGAAGTTCAGCAAGGAAAACCTTATGAACCTTATTGATTCTTGTCCTTTTATTTATGATCAGCTCATGGAATTTGTTGGTGATCGTAGCCATTTTTTAGAGAGTTAACAGACCTTCTTGTAGAGGCTGTTAAAAACTCAGCTAAGTTAGATAGACCTGATGCGAAAGGGGTAACTCTCAGGAGCCGATTGAATCAGGTTGAAGCTAACACAGGTAAAAGGCCCCCAGAATTAGATAACTACGCTTCTGAAGTACCAGAGGCCGGAGAAGACCTTTGGATGTTCTTTTGGGAGATTCAAAACTCTGGGGGAATTACATTTCAGAATATATACTATTACCAAATGGTTATGGGATTTGAACTAAGTGGGGAAGATATAGTAATTCTTCAACAAATGGGAATATCCTACAACAATGAAGTTAATAAAAAATAGGAGCAAGCATGGCAGATTTAGCTGTATTGAAAATCAAAATCGAAGTCTCAGGTGCTTCTACCGCAAAAAAGAATATAGATAATTTAACTACATCTACGAATAAAGCGAAGACTTCTACAAATAATTTAACAAGTGCTTTTGATAGAATGGCAACCCAGTCTTCTAAGTTCAAAACTATTGGTAGAGACTTTAATAGATTTATTGCCTTACCTTTAGGAGTGGCCGCTGCCGCATCAGTTAAATTTGCCAATGACTTGAACCAAGGGCTAGGGAATGTTCAAACATTGATTCCTGGCACTGTTGGAAGAATAGATGAATTAAAGGAAGCTGTAAAAGAAATAGGGGTTGAATCGGGGAAATCTTTCGATGACCTCACTTCTGGTTTATACAGAACTATATCAGTATTCCAAGATGGAGAAGATACTGTAGATAGATTTAGAACGGCTGTAAAGGCCGGTATAGCTGGTTATGCTTCTACTGCTGATGCTGTTCAGTTATTGAGTTCAGTTACAAGGGCTTATGGAGATACATCTTCTGATGCTGTAGATAAAGTTGCTAATCTAGCTTTTACCGCTGTTAGATTAGGGGACACAACATTCCCTGCTTTGGCTTCTGCTATGCAAGTAGCAACAGACAGGGCTGTAAGACTTGGAGTTAGTCAAGAAGATTTATTCACATCTATGGCAACATTAACAGGGATTACCGGGGATGCTTCTATGGTAGCAACTCAGTTCAGAAGTGCTATGGACAGTTTATTGACCCCTACTGATACAATGACACAGTTATTTAGTAAGCTTGGCGTAGAGTCTGGGGAAGCAATGATAGCTCAGTATGGTTTTGTAGAATCATTGAAATTGATTTATGATTCTGCTGCTGCATCAGGAATAGCTCTCCAAGATTTGATAACAAGAAAAGAAGGAATTACATTAGTTTCTCGTTTAGCTACAGAACAGTTTGATGACTTTAATGAAAAAGCTACAGCCATGACAGGAGAGTTAGAAGAACTTGACTCAGCTTTTCTAGCAGCTACTACAGGAGTGGATAAGTTTGGATTTGCTTTAAAACAGAATAAAGCGAGAATTTCTACTGCTTCAACAGAGATAGGTGATACATTACTGCCTAACTTAGTTTCTTTAACTGGGTTTATCGCTACTTTGATAGAGTCTTTTAATTCTCTTTCTTCTTTTACACAGAATTTGATTATCAATTTTTCCGCATTGGCTTCTGCCATGGGAACTGTCACTATAGCATTAGGTGCATTAACCAATGCAGCTAAAATATTTACATCTTTACAAGCTCCTGTAACGGCATTGATAACTCTTTTAAGCGGTCCTGTTGGGATAGCAGTTGCTATTGGAGCAGTAGCCGCAGCATTTGTACTTGCAAAGAAACGTGCAGATGAGTTCCAGGAAGCTATAGAAATATCTAATAGTATAACTGAGTTTGTAGGTTCCCACACTAAAAATGTCAAGGAATTAGCAGACAAGTATGATTCTCTCACAGAAGAAATAGGATTAAATAATTCTGAAGCAGCTATAAGTGAAAAACAATATAATGATTTAATCAAGGTATATCCTAAGTTGGTTGGACAGATAGAGAGCCAAGAAACTGCTCTTAAAGATGTGTACAATATAAACTAGGAAAATAGAGCAACAAAAAATGGCAGATGTGATGAGGGCACAAATTCCAGCCCTTCAAGAATTAACTTCTGAATATGATAGTGTTTTCCAATCATTACGTACACAGGGGGAAGGAAATCCTTTCGTGGACAGCCTTACTGAAGTAGAAGATAACATAAGTTCTTTACAGGACAGAATATCTACTATGCAGACTGCTATGGCTAAAGGTGCCAGTGTTCTCACTGCTGACCCATTAGACCTTGTAGAACTAAAATCTCAGTTAGAAAAAGCAGAAGAGACGTATAATACAAAATTAAAAGAAATAACCAATTCTGATGAATTGAAAGCTCTGATCTTGAAAAGAGATAACACTATAAAAGAATTGAACGCACAAGGGGAGAGGTTTGGCGTGTCCATTGTCCCTGCTGAAGATGTTCCAGGGGAGTTTAGACAGTACTATGTAAAATACTCTAAAGAGATAAATTCATTCACAGATAATGTTGTTGATGATTTAGGGACATCAGGAAGTACTGTTGCACAAGAATGGGAACATGCTTTTTTCGGGGGGTGTTTTGGATTATCTTTGGATTCTTTTGCTAAAGATATAAGTGCTAGTACAGATAATACAAATTCAGCAATAAATAGTTATTTTGAGAGTGTAGGACAGAACATAGTTTCTACTGTGGAAGCCCAAGGAAGTTCTTTTGATAATTTAGATTTTCTAGGGGGATTATTAGATTCAACTCAAACTCAATTACAGCAATTACTAGATGTAGATCCTACCGAAATTCAAAAGAATTGGGGTAAAGACGCAGCTTTTTGGGAAGAAAATCTATTCGGGACTGCCACCGAAGCAAACATACAAGAAGCTACAAGTACAATCAGTAAATACATAGACGATGCTCTAGCCGGAAATATCACAATTGATTCAGATTTCTTTGAGAAAAATCTTATTTCGGGTGATTTAGGGGTTGGTGTTGTTCAAGCAATAAAGATAATGGAAGATACTGTAAAGGATAAGTTTGAACAGGCGAATATACAAAAGATTTATGACGATTATGCAAAGTCTCTTGAAACCATCTCTTTAGAGGAGTCTTTAGGCATTTCCGATCAAGGAGATTCTTTTGAAGACAAAATATCTCTCATGGAAGACACTTTACTCAGTTTAGCGCAAAATGGTGTGGATGAAACATCTTCTGCTTTTGAAAATCTTCAATTAGATTTAGAGAGAACTATAAAGTTATATGAATACTTACAAAAAAAGATGGACGACACCAGCCCATTCCAAAAAGCTTCCGAAGAAATGGAAAAGACCTTTTCAGATGATACCGCAAACATGCTAGACAATTTATACTTAAAGATGGTTGATTTTACTGGTGGTTCAGAAGACATGGCTGTAGTATTGACTACTGTAGCTGAATCAGCATTTAATTCCTTGAGCAGTACTTTATCAGGTATGTCTGCTTCTATGGGGGAAATAATTGCTCAGAATTTACTTCTTGAGGATGGAACTGCTTCATGGCAGGACTTGGCTACTGCCGCAGGAGAATACCTACAGTCTATAGCTGAATTGATTCCACAGTTGATGATTCAAGCTGGTTTAACTATGTTGACATCCACAGACACAAGAGTTGCTGGTATGGCTTGGATTGCTGCTGGCATCGCTGCCGGAGCTTCTGCTGGCATTTCAGGGGCTATTTTAGAAAGTGCTAATGGAAATGCTTTTGATAGTTCAGGACATGTATCAGCTTTTGCAACAGGGGGAACTTTTACAAACTCAATAGTTTCTTCCCCTACTTATTTCCCATTTGCCAATGGTACTGGCTTAATGGGTGAGGCCGGACCCGAAGCAATCCTCCCTTTGACGAGGACAGCATCAGGTAATCTTGGAGTTGAAACTTCAGGTGCCGGAGGAAGCAATGTAAATGTTATCATCAATAACTATTCTTCTGAAGATGTTTCCCAAACAGAAACCACCGGAGAAGATGGTTCAAGAAATATCGAAGTCCTTATTGGCAAGGTTATGAAACAGAAACATCAAGACGGTTCAATGGCTTCTACAATGAAATCAACTTATGGTGTTTCACAGACAGGAAGGAGTGCTTAATGGCAACTGACATATATTGGCCGGGAACTTTACCGCAGCAAATGGAAAAGGATTCATATAGTTATGAACCAATGTCTGCTGTGGTAAGGACCGAAATGGAAACAGGGTACGCAAAGCAGAGGACTAGGTTCACTGCTGTCCCTGTTGCTATGGGGGATACTAATTGGATAATGACAGCCGCTCAAGTATCCACCTTTAAATTATTTTTTGTAGATACCTTGGGGAGGGGGGCTTTGTCCTTCTACCTCCCCGACCCTCTTCAACCTGATGAGGATGATGAGTGGATAGAAGTTAGGATAACAGATGGAACATATTCTATTGTTCCTGAAGATGAAACACTCTATTGGGAAGTTTCTATTAACTTGGAGGAAATGCCGTGAGTAGAGCTTTAACCCCTACTGCTAGAAGGGCCGTTTATTCTTCGTCTTCTGATGAAGTATTTTTAACATTACTTTCAATCAGTCATGATGACTTAGAAGACGACTTAAGATTTGTAGCAGACTTTCAGGATATTGTTTCTAATGGGGAAACTTATTCAGCTTGTGCTTTTGAATACACTCTTCCTGATGATATAGATGGAAGTGTTTCTTCCCCTACAGTTACTATTTGTAATGTGGACAGGTCTATTTTAACAGTGGTCAGAACTATTTCAACTGCTCCGGTATTTACCATCAGCATTGTTCTAGCTTCTGATCCTGATACTGTTGAAGTTGGTCCTTATGAATATTATTTAGAAAGTGTTTCTTATGATGCTTTGACCATAACAGGGACTTTAACAAGTAACCTTTACATGGATGATAATGCATCAACTATAAGATACAGTATTAAGACTTTTCCAGGGATGTTTGAATGAGTTTAAATAAATATGTTGGAATCCCTTTTAAGAATCTTGGAAGGGATTTTGATGGGCTAGATTGTTGGGGTTTGGTCAGGTTATTTTATTTAGAAGAATATGGAATAGAATTACCTATGCTAGATTTTTACAATCAAGCCAATGATACAAAAGAAATATATCCTATCGTTGATTTGTATACTCCCATTATTGGAGGAACAAAACAAGAGATTCCCGAAAGGGGGGATATAGTAGTCATGAAATACTTTGGAGTTCCTTGTCATGTAGGAGTTTATGTTGGAGACAACAGAGTTCTACATGTAAATAGAAGAATAGACAGTGTGATTCAGAGACTAGACACAATGAAAGGAAGAGTTGATGGGTTCTACAGACCAGATAAAAGTTAGTTGTTTACCCCATGTTTTCTCCAAAGAGAGAGAAGACAGACAAATAGAAAGAAAATCTTTTAGAGAACTGATAGATGAATTTAAATTGCCAGTTCCTTATGAGAATGTTCTTGTAATAGACTTAGACACAATAATAAAAGATATTGATGAAGTACCTAAGAGTGATCATGTAATATTAAAAGTTGTTCCGGCAGGGGGGATAGTGATACATCTACTTCTGAAAAACAAGACAGAATAGGTGTCGGTCAGTTAATAGCTGGGATTGCTATAGCGGGACTTGGAGTTGCTTTACTAGGAACAGGTGTTGGGGCATCCCTTATAGGGGCCGGAATCAGTATAGCGGCTTCAGGGGCAGTAACATTGCTGTCTGATACAATTTCTACCTCTTCATCTGATTCTACTGATTCAGATTATCTTTCTATTAGTGGTTCAAGTAATAGGTTTGAACAGAATGGGTATGTCCCTCTTCTTTTAGGAGAACATTTAATTGTTCCTGACAAGTGTGCTTATGATTACACAATTGAATCAGATGAGACTTCATATACCTACACTCAAAACCCTGTTTACAAGACTACTTCAAATAGAACATACCACATATATCATGGTGGAGGAAGCAACCTCAATAGAGCATACATCATTACTAGTTCAAACTCCGACCATACTAATATAGATTATCATTGGGGAAGTGAAGATGATGATGAGGCTACAGTAGGACAAATTCCTGCTGGTCAATACGCAATAATTGTTCCAACATCTAAAACAACA
>FUIF01005850.1_pt1 | contig 21532 bp, 30 predicted proteins | sample 1003461 | NCBI WGS metagenome assembly FUIF01 (sample SAMEA80401918, study PRJEB19352) | marine metagenome | reverse complement strand
TTTTGCTGCTTCTAATTCATTAACAACTGAAAATCTAATTCATCATGTATTTGTATGTGAGCTACTAAACCTTCTTTATATAATTCTACCATTGCTTTCTTTGTCATGTCAGCTGCACTACCTTGAATTAATTTATTTAAAGCTTTGTATGTAAAAGCTCTACGTGTAGAATTCTGATGCCAGTAATTTCGTTTTGGTTTACCACTTTTATCTGTAACAACATTACCCTCAAAGTCTTTTAGATGTGGACCCATCTCTTGAAGCTCTAACATACGTTCATGATCTTCTGGTGGTACGTATGTACCCCAATCTGCTCCACGTAATACTGGTTCATATTTAGGAAACCTACATCTTCTACCAAGTAAAGTTTTTATTTGTCCTCTAGACTCTGCAGCTTTCATAACTTTGTTCATCAACTGTTTAACAAAAGGTGCTTCGCTATGATACTTTGTAAATAGTTCTTCTGATTTTTCTTTTGATACTCCAAGTTCTCCTTGTAGTTTTGCTTTACCCATACCATAGAACAAACCTAAATTAATTGTCTTTGCTTGTGATCTTGGAATCTTAGCCATCTCTGCAACAATTTTGTGAAAGTCTGTTGATGGATCGTTTTCGTATGAGTCTGCAATTTGATTCACAGATGGTAAAGAAAATTTTAAAGCATAGTGTGCAACAAGTCTTGGTTCCTGTTGCGAGTAATCAAATGTACCCCACTTCATACCTTCTTCTGGTATAAATAAACTTCTTAGTAAAGGCCCTGTTTCCGGATCCCTAGCAGGTATCTGCTGTAGGTTTGGATTCGAATAACTAAATCGACCTGTAACTGTACCACCATCATCAGATCTTATTTGATTTATATCTGCATGAATTCTACCTTTGTGTTCATGTTTTAAAATAGTATCTATAAATGTAGTTCTAACCTTGTTTATTTTTCTTGCTTCTGCTATCATATTAACTACAGGATTAGCATGATTAGAAATAAAATTTTTAGTAAATGAAGGAGAGTTTGTCTTTTCAGTTCGGGTATAAGGTAGCTTCAGTTTATCAAAAACTTTGGCAATGCTTGCTGCTGCCCATATCTGAGTATCTACTCCTGTTTCTATTTTCACTTGTTGCAATAAGTTTTCTTCTTTTACTGCCAGTGCTGTTTTCAATTGATTGGCTTTCTCGATATCTACCCGAACACCTAGGTGGCGCATATCGACTAAACAAGGAAACAGATCAGTCTCAAGATTAAATATATCTTGTAAGTTATCTTCTACAATTATTTTTTTTAATTTGTGCCAAAGTTTTAAAGTTAGTTCAGCATCTTTCTCAGCATAGCCGCCAACTTCCATCGCAGGCATTCTCCACATATCTGCTTTTGGATCTAGCCCTCTTTCTTTCGCTGCTTGATTTAATCTTGCTTCACTCTTTCCTTCACCAAGGTGATGCCATGACAAAGTATTTAATGTGTATGAGAATCTATTTTCATCAATTAGTGATGATGCAATCATGGTATCTATAATTAAACCATTGATTTTTATACCTAAATTACGTATCCAACATACGTCGTACATAGCGTTGTGAAATATTTTTGTAGCCGGTGATTCACAAATATCTCTAAACCATTCGATAGTTTTCTTTCTATCCATGTTAGGTCCTTGTTCATGTGCAATAGGAAAATAATTTTTATAACCATCTACTGCTACAGCAAAACCTACAATCTCACCATTACCTGATATAGCTCCAGAACCTTTTGATTTTAAATCGGGATCTCTTGTCTCTAAGTCAATTGCAATTTCATCAGCTGATCTTAGATCAGGATATTCTTTTGGAATAATCCATTCTGTTTGTGGAACAATCACTTTTTCTTTTCCATATCTTTCAGTTTCTTTTTTTCTAATTCACAATAATGAATTATTTTTTCTAAATCTTCTATGCCATTTTTATTTAAATAACGGCATACATATTTTATAACATTTCCCTGAAAAAAGGAAAGGTCATTCTTAGAAATAAATTCATACGGTTGAATGTGAAACGATTTATAGTGAGATCCTCCAATTTGTTTATCTTGTGGAAATGCATCTTTAAATATACTTTTATCTGTCATGTTATTGGATAAGCCTTTCTTGTTTTGTTTGCTAGTTTAAATAAATAAAGATTGTTTCTTGCACGTGTGTATGCAACATACCAAACTCTATGTTCTTCATCTGCTTTATCATTGCTTCTATTCATTGCTTTGATTATCTTGTCACCAAGATCTGTACAGAGAATTAAATTATCTTGTTCACCACCTTTGATAGCGTGAATAGTAGAAACCCATATTCTTGCTTTTGATTCTAAGTCTTCTTTGTTTTCAAATAGACGTACTAAATATTCTTTTTGTTCTTGTTCATCTTTGTCTGCTAAAGCAAATGCATCAAACCAGTTTTCTTTTTTATCCCATCTTACATTCCCTATGTAACCTTTAATATCGTTTGTCTCTTCTTCTGTTAGCTCTGCTCCTTTACGCCAACGTTCATAATTTTTTACTGCTTTGTATAAAGAAACTGTAATACTTTTTCCTCTGTTGCTTTCAAAATATAAACCTTTTTCTCTGAGAGAATCTTCTATCTTCAATAGTTTTGATACAGTCCGTGCAAGAATTAACCATTTACCTTTTGTTAGATCTATTTCATCTAGATTATATATTTCTTCACAAAGCCTTCGTAGTCTCGTGGGTTATATGTTTTATTTTTCTTGACCCCAGATATATTTCCAATGGCAATCATAGATTGTTCTTGCACAGTTTTAGATATTCTTTTTGAATAAATTAAAACTTTTTCTTTTGCAGGTTCTTTTATAAATCTATTTACATCTGCTCCAGCCCATGCAAAGATTGCTTGGTCATCATCACCTGCAAGATACATATCTTTTGTTTTTGTTTTTAAGATATCAAATAGTTTCCATTGCAGTGGTGATAGGTCTTGAGCTTCATCTATAAATATAACATCGAACTCTGGTATTTTTTCTGGTTTATTTATTAACATGTGTATCATGTCATTAAATTCAAATTTTTCTTTCTTGTCTTTGTAATTAATTAAATTTTTATTTATGTGATCTAATGTTGTCCAGTCTATATGTTTTGGATCATGTTCTTCTAAATTAAATTCTTCTTTGAGATCTATACATTTGTTAAATGCTCTTTGTATAATTTGAAAGTATGGGTTTTCAAAACCTAAATAAAATGATTCATCTTTATTATATCTGTCATAGAATTTTACTTGTAGGTTTAAACTTTTACCTAATTCTTCATAATGATATGGCTGCATTATATCTTCTTTGTCCATCTCCAAACATTCAAATGCGAGTGAGTGTAGTGTTCTAAAATAAGTTAGTTTCTTATCTTCAAAAGGCATTCTAGTCTTTGCTTCATCTGCAGCTTTTTTAGTAAATGCAAAGTACCCTATTCTATTTAAAGGCATCTTATATTTTCTAACATATGCTTTTGCTCTACTAATTAATCTATATGTCTTGCCTGTTCCAGGTGGACCATAATATTTATACAACATCTTCATCGCTTTCTATTGGAATTGTTTCTTCTACTTCTTCTGGTTTCTCAAAAAGAAATAAAGGAATTCTAGCCACTCTTATTGGTTTGAAAGGTTTATCATTATCATCCTTACCTGGATATCTTTTCTGATGACCAAACAATACTCTCTTTTCTTCATCCTCATCCTCATGATTATATAATTGTCTTTCAATCATGTAAGATGTTTCTGTGGTTCGTATTTCCACTCTTCATTTTTTAATTTGTCATAAAACTTATCAAACACAAACCATGCGAACTTATCATCAACCAAAGGTCTACCGCTTGAAAAAGACATAAAGCTTGTTGCCTGAGCCCCGTATATATGTTTCTCTAATAATTTCTTTAATACTTCTAAAGGACTTGTGCCTGCTGCAGGTTCTATTATTTCTATTTTATCTTTACTACTTATTGATTTTAAAATTAAATCAAACTGTTCTTGCTTTATTGGTGGTGCAACAATCAAAGCTTGTTCAAACAACACTGTTTTAAATTCATGCACTTGAGTTAGTTTGTATGTATTTTTTAAATGTAATTGTATAGTTTCTCCTTCTTCAGGATGCTCTACTGTAACTCTCCACTCTGGATTTGGTTGTAGATTTATTTTTTGTAAATTATTTAATGTAGGATAGTTTTCTTTTTCACCAGATAAAACACCATACTTTCTTTTAGTACATAAAGCTTTCATACAATTTGGTTCTAGTAATGGATCACTACATGTAAAACCTTTTTTTCTGTTTTTCCCAACTCTTTATTTTTGATTTTATGTGATCGTCTGTCCAATGTTCATCGAATGTAAAATATTTTCTACCTGCTTGTACAATCATTTTTTGCCAAGTATCTGGATATTTCTTTTTAGCAAACACCATGTAATTATATAAGAATCTATCTCTGCCATCTGTAAACGTCATCTGTTCTTTAGTTAGTTTTTGTAGACATGGTGGACCATCTTCAAATTCTTCACCACCACCTTTTAATTCTGCATAAATTAAATCTTCTTTTATTTTTTTAAATTGACTTGGATCAACAGTATTTAACATTATAGTTTTTACAAATCTTTCAAAAGGCATTGTTGTTCCATCAACATCTAATGCCTTTCTATCATTACCATTGTAAGGTAGATTTATAAAGTTACCATTTGATACTGTACCGTCGCTTGATACAAGTTGTGTTTGTTTTGGAAATATTTCTGTTGATGCCGGTAATTTAAAAACAAATAATAAGTCTTCTAAAAAACTTCTTATTTCTTTTGCTTTAACCCACCTAGTGGTGAACACATATAAATGTAATCCACCACTTTTGGATAGGACAGGGATAATTGGCAGGTCTTTATCCTGGATGACATCAAGATAAAACTTTTTATCAATAGGGTATTTGTCTACATCTATCGCACCAAACCTTGCCATACCATCGTCAGTACAAGGTTGTATTCCTATTGATTTAATTCCTTTTATGTGATCTTCGTAGTCTTGATCGTTAACGGGAGTCTTAGCCCATTCATGTTTCCATTTCTTTTTGCCTGTTACTTCGTCGATGTATCCATCATCAACTTTACAGACACCATAACTTCTTTGTAATCCTGTAAAATATTCTATGTATTCTTTCACGTGTCATCCTTTTTAATTTTAAAAGAGGCGGTTCCAGTCTCCCTTCACCGCCTCTGTACTCACTAGCCATGGTACTTCTCCCATATGGGAAACTAGATAATCTCTTCTTGTTTAGTTTCATTACCTTTATCATACTCAGGTTTTGTAGCACCTGATGATACTTGTTTATGAAACTCTTGACCCATCATATAGATAGCAGCTTCCTTCTCATTAGAGACATCTAGCATTTTAACTAAAGATGGTTTGTAAACATGCCAAGTTTTATCTCCAGCACTTTTTTCTGCAGTTTGTAATTTAAACATTGCAGAGTATGCTGCCGGTTGAAAAGAACCTTTATCATCTGTCATTCTAAGATTAGAAATAAGATCATTTAGTTTTCTTGCCGGTGTAAGATTTGACGATCTCATTGTAATCACCGCTTTTCTTGGCGCACCATCTACCATTACAATTACAAAGAAGTACATAGTTTTCTCAATATAGTTACCATTTTGTAATCTATATTTGATACCACGCATTTCTTCTTTTGCACTAGCAGGTGGAGTTAAATGTGTTCCAACAGGTGCTGATGGACTATCTCCCATCTCTTGCCACTCTGGCCATCTAGTCTGTGTATGTGCTACAATGACATCGATACCTTTGTCGCCGTCCATAGGTTGTCCAAAACTATTGGAATATATCATACCAGGTTCAGCTCCTTCTACATGCTTTGCACTTCTAGAGTTACACTCTGGTGATAGTTGATGTAAGATTTTCAGAATCGGTGTTGATACGTCATCTGATTTTATTTCCTCTGCACCTTTACCAGAATCGGCTCTAAGGTTTACAGCGGCTAGTGCACCTGCACTATTCTTTTTTACGACTTGTTTGTCCATACTATTTACTCCTTTATTAGTTTAGTATTTTAGTTGTTTATTTTTTATTAGTTACACTAGTTCTTTTACCTTCTAGTGTATTAAACAGATCAGCAGGAACTTCTTTGCCATTTGCTTTCCACTCCTTCATCACTGCTGAGAGTCGAGCGTGGTGAACTTTCTCTTGTTGAGTTGGCTCATAGCCACGCTCTCTCGCAAGGGTAGCATATGCCATTGCCTTGTTATCTTCGCCTTGGCCAAATGTTACTGTAATATTATTATCTACAATATCACCTAAGCCATTTTCTCGAAGCCATTTAATGCCTTCATTCTTTTTATCTGATTTGAATGAAGCAAAAAACCTATCACCTACAGATAGTTCAGAACCATCTTTTAGTTTTACAGTTTTTAAATTTTGTTTCTCCATTATTTCTGGAATTACAAATTCAGAAATATATTTTTCTTGAGCTTTAAACTCTTTTAGTTTTTGTTCTGTAGCTAACACTTGTGCACTAACAGTTTTAAATTGTTCTATCGCTTCTGATAATTCGTTTACATCAACGCTATCAGTTTGATCAGGTGCGTCCTGTCTTAAATTTATATTCATAATTTTACCTTTCGTAAAATGTATATATAGGATAATTCTAGTTTGTCAACTAGTTCTGGAAAATATTTATTTCTATTGGGTAATATGTTTTTTCCTGTCTGTCCCATTTTAACAATTTATATTTGCCGTTATTCATATCAGAAACAATTGAACATGTCACGCCAATAATTGCTGGATCACCAGACAGTAATAAATAATCTTCTGATGTAAAACTTTTTAATTTTTCTCTTATTTGAAAAATTAAAGGACCAGGAGAAAAAATCATTTGTGCTCTTGCAGGTAGCATGACCGTAATCTCGCCATACTTTTGTGCACCCATTATATTATATTTAGGTTGACCGGTTTCTCTATCGACAGGAATATCCTGGACTAAATATACTTTTGACATTGACTTTTTCCTTTTGTAATAATATATACACTTTTAGAAAGAAAAAGCAAATGAACTACAAATTTAAAACTAAGCCTTATGGCCATCAATTAGATGCATTAGAAGCATCATGGGACAAAGAAAATTTTGCGTACTTTATGGAAATGGGTACAGGTAAATCTAAAGTTTTATTAGACAACGCAGCTATTTTATATGACAAAGGTCTAATAAATGGTCTGTTATTAATTGCTCCCAAAGGTGTGTATAAGAATTGGTATGACTCAGAAATACCTACACACCTTCCAGACCATATAGCTAAAAAAGTTGTGTTGTGGAAAACATCTGACAAATCTAAAAAACAACAAGATATTTTAAATACATTATTTAAATCAGAAACAGATCTTCATGGTTTTGAATTATGAATTGATTGAAGCTTTTTCATCTGGTAATGGAACACAGTTTGCTAAAAAATTTTTATCATGTCATAAATCAATGATTGCAATTGATGAGTCAACTACAATCAAAACACCTACATCAAACAGAACAAAAAATATTTTGTCACTTAGAAAAGATTGTAAGTATAGAAGAATACTTACAGGTTCTCCTGTAACTAAATCACCTTTAGATTTATTTAGTCAATGCCAGTTTCTTGACCCCTGGCTCCTAGACCATCAGTCTTACTATACATTTCGTGCTAGATATTCTATCTGTAAAAAAATTCAAGTAAATGGTCGTCAGGTAGAAATAGTTGTTGGTTATAGAAATCTTGCTGAACTATCAGAAAAAATAAAACCTTTCTCAAGAAGAATATTAAAAGAAGATTGTTTAGATTTACCTTCTAAATCTTATGTCAAGCATTATGTTGAACTTACGAAAGAGCAAAAGAAAGTCTATCAACAAATGAAAAAAGAGGCAATAGCTTTTCTTGATGGTAAGATGCAGTCATCAGCTACAGTCATGACTCAGTTGATGAGATTACATCAAATTACTTGTGGACATTTTACTGCAGATGATGGTACCATAAAAGATTTGCCTTGCAGTAGACTTGCTGAACTAATGAGCATATTAGAAAATGTTGAAGGTAAGAGTATTATTTGGTCCCACTATACACATGATGTTAGAAGAATTATTGCAGAGATCAAAAGAGTATATGGCGATGATGCAGTTGTAGATTATTATGGTGCAACAGATACTGATGCCAGATCTAAAAATATAAAAAAATTTCAAACAGATCCTAACTGTAGATTCTTTGTAGGTACAACACATACAGGTGGTTATGGTATTACATTAACTGCTGGTAGTAATATGATTTACTTTTCAAATGGCTATGATTTGGAGAAAAGACAACAATCAGAAGCACGTATTGATCGTATTGGTCAAACACAAAAAATGACTTACATAGATATAATGAGTCAAGATACAATTGATGAAAGAATTGTAAAAGCTTTACGTAATAAAGTTAATATTGCTAATACAATAATGGATGAAGACTTTAGAGAGTGGATCTAAAACCACCCTTTATCAAATAACATCTCTAATAATAAAAGTGCAACAGCCCCCACTGTTGCTAATAATGCCCAATAGATCTTGTCTATCTTGCCGCCCAAGTCGTGAATACCATCATGCATGTGTTTCATGTCTCTTTTGATACCTGTAATATATCCATAGATAGCAATTAAATGTTCTCTTGTATTCTTTGGTCTTAATTTATCACCGTTAGGCATTATGCTAATCCTCTTTGTCTTAATCTAATTTGTTTTTCTTCTTCAGAAAATAATTCATTCTCTATAGGTGTTAATCCTGATTCATGGTGCCTGTTGCCGGAAGCGCTGCTGTTTGTACTACGTTTGCACTTGGCATTGGCTGTAGTGGTAATGGAGCTTGTGCAACTGGTTCTGATTCGTCAATTAAATAATCTCCTATATCTATATCAAACTCATCAGATAAATCTAAATATCTAAGATCTTGTCTTATTTCATTTATAATATCTCTTACTTCTTCAAACGGATTATCTACATCGATTCTTGACTCAATGTCTCTAAACTCTTGTTGTATCTTTTGTGATGGAAAGTATGGATCAAACTTTTCATTTAGTATATCGTTGTAATCTCTACCTAATCCTCTATCTCGAAATTCTTTTCTAACTTCTGACATATCTGCTTCTAGTTCCTCTGCTGCAGTAACATCTTTTAACATGTCTTGTTCTGCTTCAAATTTTGCTTTGTTAGCAGCAATATATCTTCTTATAATTTCATTTGGATCTACTGGTCCACCTTTTAATACACCAAACTCACCGCCGGTAAATAGTGTTCTAGCTTTCCTTTGTCTTGCTCTGTATTCGTTTAATTTAAATCCAAGAGATTTAATTGGATCTAATTTAACAGCTCTGTAACCTGCAAATCCTAATACTTCATCTGGTAGTTCAAAAAACTCTCCACGCTCTGATGGTTTATCTGTTGCAGCTTGATAGATTCTTTGAAACTGTGGATATGAAAATGGCAACATAGCGTTAGCTAAGTGACCTGATATTATTCTAATTTTGTCCCCTCTTGGAGTATCTTCATCGTATAGTTGTCTACCTTCTCTAGTTCTACCATCTCTACCTAAGATAGGCATTAGATCTACCATTGCTTCTGTGTAAATAGATTCATCTATAAATGGTGATGCTAGTTGACCAGCAGCTTCACTGATACCTCGTAAGAAACCTGCCATCAAAACCTCTTCATCAGTAATTCCTTGTTGAACATTATTTAACAAAGTTTGAAATGGTCTACTAACAGTGTCATATGCATTACCATGACTGAAATCTATATATTTTAAATCACCTGTATCTTCATCTCTTATTGGAAGTATCGTAGAGTTTTTAGACCACTCAGGTAAATATCTTCTCATCGCTTCTAATTGTTCGTCAGTTACATCGTATATTGCTTTAAATCCTTCTGTTAACCCTATCGGTGCAGCTGCTGTAACTGTAGTCATACCTATTAATCTTTTTATACCAATGTTTCTTAACGCTGGATCTTGTATTTCTCTGATTGCTCTTTGTGCAATATTAGTTGTAGTTCTTAATATTTCAGATGGGAAAGACATGAAGTTACCTAGTGGTAATCGTCTAAGTGCTCTTACAAAATCAGAAACATATGCATAGTTAGGTACAGTATTTCTTACAATATCTGCTGCTTCTTCTTTTAGTTGTCTTTCAGTAAACTCTCTACCTGCTTTTGTGTATGCATTTCTAAGTCTACCTAATTCAACTGCATAGTTTGCAATCTTAAATAAATCATCCTCAGCTGTATATAAATCTTCAGCAAACTTCATTCCTTTTTTAGCTGTTCTTTTACCAGCACCAAAAAGTTTTGCCATCATACCTTGTAAAGGTTTTTCTATATTTAGATTTTCTCCAAATCTAATATCTCTTAATAGATTTTTAAGATCTCCTATTTGTACTTGTGAGTTTACAACACCAAGTTCTAACAGTTCTCTATATGCTTCATTTGCTTCTGCAGATCTTGTACCTACTTGTAGTTTTGGAAATGCATCTTTAAATGCTTTAGCTACAACTGCAGGGTTTTCAAAAAATATACCATTAGCGGCTGAGAATCCTGTTGCAGAAAACAAGTTTCTAAAGTGAGTTACAGGTGCAAGGATTGTTTTTGCTACCTGTGATGCTGCTTTTGGAAATAGTAGTAAGTTTCTGTATCCCCACGTAATTCCTTTTTCAATACCAGTTGCATCTGGTCTCGGTTCAAATAAAAATCGTAATGATTTTTGTGAATCTCCTAATGCTTGTGCAATATCTTTACTTGTAAATTTACCTGCTAATGGATTAACTGCATACTCGTCTCTAAAGAATGGTGCTACATAGTCATCTAGTTTTACAATATCTTGATAAGGTAAAGCTCTTTCTGCAGAGGCAACACTATCAAAAAAGAATCCTCTTTCACCTGCAGGTGTTTCTGGTGTTACTTTTCTTTTTATAGCTAAATCATCGTTTGCTAATTTATCAAACAACTGATTCTTTCTAGCTACAGCTGATAGTCTTTGTACACCATTATATACAGAGAATCTTGGGTCCTCTATCTTACCAAATAAATCTCTAAATACTTTACTACCTTGACCTACAACTTTAGATATTTCTTTGCCATTAATATCTTTTGTAACTACTTGTTTAAAAAATTTTTTATTTTTATCTGCGTTACCTAACGGTGTAAGATCTGTGTATTTGAAGTAAGGTAACTTACCTGGTGCTTTCATTTCTAATGCAGATTTAACTACATCATCTACCATTTGTTCTGCTTCAAAAGCAGTGATAGGGTTGTTCTTTTTAGCTGCGTATCTTACAAATAATTCTTTTGCACCTTGTACAGCTTCATCTGTAGGTGTATATGATTTAAAAGGTAAAATAGATTTGTCTTCAAAGATAGCATACGTGTTGCCTAAATAATCTTTTACTCTATCACCCATCAAACCTTTTAATGTTTGCACATCTTTAGGTGCGTTTGATGATGCATTAATTAAATCAGCAAATGTTTCACGTGCTCCATTTATAGCACCAAACAATTCGTTTACTTGTCCAGATTTTAAACCTTTCTTTGTAAGTATTTCTGTTAGTTCATCACTAACAGCACTTGGCATGGGTTTATCTATTTGGCCAGAAAACATTGCATCGTTTATTTGTCTTAAAACTTTTACTTTTTCTTGATTTGCAGATTTATCAAAAAATGTTTTTACTGTAGGAAACATACTGTCTACACTTGTATCTATTTGTTTTACAAGTTCTGTAGCTCTGTTTAAATCAGCCATCTCCAAACCTTTTTGTAACATCTTATCTTCAAAAATTTGCTGTGGCTTTGCACCTCTAGCTCTTAATGCAGAAAAAACTTTGTTAAAATATCTATCTAGTTTTGAATTACTAAACTCAATATTCTTTCCTCTTGTAGCTGCAGCTTTGATTGCTTTACCAGCTCCGTATACAAAAGGTGTAACTAATATAGATTCACTACCAAACTTTAATCTGTTAAATAATTTTCTAGATGCATCTGCACTATCTGAACTTGTCTCTTCTTCTCTATCTAATTGTGTAGGTCCGCCAAACAAATCACCGAACGTACCTATTTTTCTACGTCAGCTACAAATGCTTCTCCGGCTGCACCACCAGTTACACCTGCTGCAAATCTTTTTGCTTTTGCTTTTCTATTTAAATCAGTTGCTTTGCCTGCAGCTTTTATTAAGTTTGGATTTTTAAAATTAACATAGTTGTTTGCTTTCTTTGCTTTTAATGCTTTGTCAGCTAATTTAGTTGCTGTCTTGAATCCAATAGCTCCTGGAATACCAACTTGTACTAATGCTTCTGTAATTCTACCTGCAGCTTTTTCTGCTGCTATTTCTTCAAACGGATTTATTTTATCAAAGAATTGTTCTACTTGTGCTGCACTGTTTGTATCTAAACCTAAGTCTATTAGTTCTGCACCAAGAGATATTACACCCTCTGGAACTTTTATAAGACCTGATGCAATACCTGCAAGGCCAGCTTCGAATTGACTTATCTCTGAATCTTTTTCTGCATCTGAGAGATCAAGATAGCCTTCTGATGTAAGTTCAGCCATTTAACCTCCTATTCTATTGGTTTTAACCCTGTGCCGTCAAAAAATACTGGTTTTTGTGTTGCTACGTCAAAGTAGACTTTGTTAGGTGTTAATTTTTTAAGTTTAACTTCTTTCTTAGTATTTATGTATGGTTTTAAAATATCAACTGAATAACCTTGTTCTTGTAATTTTGGTAGCATCTCTAAAACAAAAGTTGCTTTTGCTGTGCCTACCATATCTTCACCAGGAAAATTAGTTTTAGCATAGTCAGCTATTCTATCTGCCATTGAAGATCGAAGTAAGTCACCAGAGCTTAACGTAAAATATTCAAACGCTTGTTTTCTACCTTCTTCTGTATCAGGAAATTGACCTAACTGATAGCTTGATCTGCTAATTTTTGCACCGCTGTTTTATCTCCACCAGCTGCATTTTTTAGAAGTTGTAGTTTTTCTTTACCTGCTTGTTCTATGCCAAGCACTTTTAAATTAAAAGCTTTATCTTCTTCTCTTTGTTTTTCTTCCCGTGCAATAGCTTCTTGTCTCTCTTTTTCAGCTATATCAAATTTCAATCCTTCTAATTCAACATCTCTTTGTGCAGCTCTTTGACCTTCCATACTTTGAAATGCTTGACCGACTGCAGGTTCAAAAGCTCTCGCTAAATTACCTATTGTTCCGCCACCACCTGTTTCAGATAATCCTCTTAGACCACCAGATATTAATAACTGTGCAATAGGATCAACAGCAGGTGTTGAATACTTTTTCATTATTGCTTCAAACTGCTCTCTGTTTGTACCTTCTGAAAAATTAGATCTCATACCAGAAGTAATGCCGCCACCGACTTCACCTCCTCTTCTAAACATAGGTCTTCTAAGTGTTTTCATTACCTGCTCACAAATTGTAATTGTTGTGGAGTCACCGCTCTGTAAATACCAGCTAGTGTTGATCCGATTCCTAATGCTGTTGATATTGGACTAGGTCCAGGTTGTTGTGTAATAACATCTTTACCAGGATATCCTGCAATTAAACTTGTAACTCCAGAACCATATTGTTGCGCAGCTGTTAAAGGTTGATTTAATTGTTGTTGAGCTAGTTGTTGACCCGCTGATAATTCTGCTTGAGCTTGAGCTTGGTTTACTCCACCAAGAGTAGATAAAGCTCCAACGTCTTGACCTAAGAATGCTTGTTGTGCACCACCTAATCTTAACTGATTAGCTAAATTTTGTTGTGCTAATTGTTGAGCTTGAGTAAATCCTTGTTGTCTTAACTGTGCCTCTAGTCCGGCTCTAGCTCTAGCTTGATTTGATAAAAATTCTGCTTCTTGTACACCTTGTCTTGCACCACCAAACGCTCCTCTGCTTATAGCTTGTTGTGCTAATGCAGGTATACCTTTTTGTGTTTGTCTATCAAACTCTGCAAGAGTTGTGTCAATTACATCTTGTTGATAAGGTGAAGTAAATTGTTGATATGCTGTAGGGCCAGTCGAAGCTTGTGCAGCTGTTAAGAAGGGCTGATAACCACCAATACCTGATACAGCTAATTGTTGTGCCTGAGCTTGTAATGGATCTTGACCCGCTACAAATTGTGGACCAAACGCTGTAGATAAATCTGCAGTTTTAAATTGACCAACTGCTTTCTGTAAATCGTCTAAATAAGTCTTACCTGCTGCTTCTATAAACGGTGCTGGTAATACTTGTGTTTGTTGAACTGCCATTAAACTCTTCCTCCGTTTTCTAATGTTTTCATCATAGCGTACATACGTTCTGCACCCTTATCGACGTCTCCGCCACCCATTCCTCTTACAGCGTCAGCTGTAAATACAAATTCGTTATTTGACAACATTGCTGGAATGTCATCTGCCTTTTCTTTTACACCAACTGGAGGAATAAATCCACCTGTTTCTCTAAGGTCTAATTCAGTTATTCCTGCAGGGTTTTCATTTAATGGCAGACCCATGATGCCTGATGCCTGAATCGCGTTCTCTTCTGGACTACCCATAGCATAACCGATTCTACCACCTTCTGCTAAATTATCTCTTACAAAAGATTGAACTTCTGCCTCATATTCTTCTGGATTTCTAGTTCCAATAGGATTTAAATTTTTATACCCTCTTTCTAACAATACTGCTAGTTTTCCTTTATCTTGCTGAAGCTCAGCTATCTCTTGTTCGTCTTCAACTCCTGCTGCAGCTAATACTGATGGTATAGTTAATGCAGCTGCTTTACCAAATCCTGTTAATTCACCAGATAAATTAGCTAAACCTAATTTGTTTGCAAATGATCCAAAAGGACTTAAAACTTGATCTCCAGCAACTTTTTTTAAAAAAGGATTAAAACTATTTGTACCAAAGAGACCTTTATAGCCAGCTAAACCTGCGCTTTGTCCGAAAACCATAGGTGCAAAGTATAATGCAGCAGCTTTACCGATAGGTGATTTAACCACATCTTTTACACCACTTACAACTTTTTTAATAGGTTTAGTAATAGATTTTACCAGGCTTCCTAGGCCATACATTTGTCTCGGCATTTGTCCTCGTGATATTGTCATATATATAAATTAAACTAGTTTAGAGCAGGTATATTTCCTGTAGTATCGCAGTTTATTTGATTTTTTCGCTATCGTCAACACGTTTTAAAGACTGTAATTCGTCTAAGAAACGACCACAATAAGAGTGCTCTCCAACATGTGTTATGTAGTCTGTGACATAAGCAAATACTTTACCGCCCATATCTGTCCATCTTTGACAAAAACCAAAGTCTTCACCATAGTATCTTTTAGTATGTGGGTCATGTAACGTATCAAATAAATTGTAAAAATTAGGTTTTTTTACTTCTTTGCCGTTAATGATAGTCGGTTGAAATATCTCTAGTTCAGGATACTTTTCTATCATCTTTGTAAGAACATGTCTTTTTATTAACATACATCCTGTAGGCACGTGCGTTGCTTCTATAATATCATTATCCATAGCAATTCTATTTTTATCTGGCACCTTTATTGGGTACATGTATCCAGACTTTACAACATCGCTTTTGCTTTTTATCATTTCATATTTCTCTGTAAGCATCTTCCATATCTTATCATCGTCAATAGTCTTCATTGGATATGGACATGCAATAATATCTTTGTCTTTTTCTATCATCTTCATGATAGTAGAAAACTGAAAGTCTATATCTGAGTCTATAAATAATAAATATTCATAGTTATGTTCATGACTTAGAAAGTCAGCTACACATAAATTTCTACCTTGTGTAACTAGCGATGATTTTAATAATGTAAAACTAACTAATATATTGTTCTTGATACACTCTTGTTGAAACTTCAATACTGCTTGTGTGTAATGCATTGATACTTCAGAGTGACATGGTGTACATACCATTATCTTATATTTAGGTTGTCCACCTACATTTATTTCTGTAACCACACTACCTGTTTTTATAGTTTGATATGTATCTTTGTTTGGTTTTTCTTTATCAAACCATATTGGATCATTGTTTTGCATTGATTGCTCCTTGTAAAAATCGTGTCCAGGCTAGACCTTGTTTATTCCAGTTGTAATATTTGTTTGTATATTTTATTTGAAATTTTAGATGTTCATTTACCGCTTCACTTTCTAAAGATTCTGCAGCTGCTTCTATTGCAGCAGCAAATTTAGTAGCTAGTAATTTATAATTATTTGTATACGGAATATAAATAGGAAACTCTGCACCTGTTTCAAACAATGCACCAAGATCTGTTGTAATACAATATAATCCAGCTGCCATACATTCTAACAAAGATATACAAGATGTTTCTTCAAATGTGCTTGGGTATGCATACATTCTATAGTTCTTTAGATTCTCTCTAATATATTCGTTTGGTTTATATCCAATATAATTTACATTGGGTATCGCATCTGCTTGCTCATACAAAGTTTGATAGTATCTATCATTTTGTTCGTAAAAATCTTTTCCATATACTTCTGTAGATGAATATACATCTAATGTAATCCATGGATTCTTTACTAACTGCATTGCACCTAATAAAACATTGAGTCCTCTCCATGGTGTGTTTTGATGTATGATTCTAATTGCTTTTCCTTTTTGATATGTTGTTTGTACAGGCTCTATTTTTTCTATACCATTTTTTATAACAACACATCTTTCTGTTGGTAATTTAAAATGTGTTCTAAACTTTTCATATGTCCAATGACTATTAAATACATACCAGTCATACTTGTTATGATTAGATACATCTTGAAACCATGGTGCAAGATTTGGTTGATCGTAAGAGTTTTTTTGCCAAAGTATATTTACTTTAGTTGGGTGTAATGGAATCTTCTCAGGTACGGATGTACATATTTGTACTTGATCTAATACTGCAGGATCAACATGCTTACGTAAAAATTCAAATTGTAATTCTGTGCCACCTTTAGGTGTTTGATTTCTCAGTATCATTTTTCATAACTTTCTGTAACATATCTAAACCTTCTGGTGATATTGTAACTGTTACGTCCTGTACAATATCAGGTCCTTCTTTCTTATCTTTAAACACTTCACCAGTTTTTTTATTACGCCAAGTAGTAACTGTAGTGCAATCTATTTTCGGTATATCTTTATCCATTTTCTTGAGATCTATCTATCAGAAGATAACTGATTTGTCCAGTGATCTCATTTGCAGTTCCTGCTTTTATTTTTAATATATCACCACCTTCTAGGTTAATAACATTTTGTGCTAGATTTGTTGTGCTTTTATTTAATTGTGCATGAGCTATTTCAACATCAGATCCACCTGATTTTTTTAAATACAAATCTACATCAACGTTACTAGCTGTATCATGACTCGCTTGTACAGCTCTAACAATTGCAATTGAAGATGTTCCAATTGTTAACACAGTTGTTAAAGTATCTGTTGTTAAATCAAACGTTTCGCTTTTAAAAAAATTAGCCACCGAAGAACCACTCCTTTGCGTCCTCTTCGTTTTTTAAATCTTGTTGATATGAAAAGTTTAATTCACTTTTGATTGTATCAACTGCACGAAGAATCTGTCTTTGGTTTTCGACATCATAGTCTTCTTTAGGTTCAGGTATATATGAAGTTATTCTGGCCATTATCTACCTGATCTAAATGCAGTTTTTGCATCTGAATATGATTTGAAAAAGATCTTTTAGGTGCACTAGTTGTTCGACTAGGTGTTTGACCTCTTCCCCTATCTATAGAAGTGTCACGTGTTCCATAGTCACCTCTATCTATTTTCTTTTGAATATCTCTTGCTTGAGCCATGGTTGCAGCTCTTGCATCTTCTCTTTCGTCATATCCACCATAACTTTTAATGTCTAAGTAATCCATTAAATTTTTAGATCTACCAAAATCAGATTGTCGTATTCTATCATTAAATCCTCTTAAAGATTCTAAACCACGTCTTGCTAAATTAAATGGTGTTGGAATATTTCCTAATAATTGAAATAGTCTTGCAATACCTGTAGGTGATTGTTTTAACTGTCCTTCTGCAAATTCAGGTATAGCAGATTCTTCTAGGTCATCGTCTTCTACTGCACTTAATACTTCAGAAAAATTGTTAGATGGAAAGAAAAAAGATGCTTGATCATCTGTAATAGTGTTTTGACTTAATCTAGGATTAGGTAGCTGAGGAAATAATGTAAATGGTGTTACTTGTCTATCTGATTGTGATGTTAAATTAGAAGTTATTCCTACTCTTGGATTAAAATCTTGAAATCTCATGGCTCCATCAGTTGCTTTAAAGGTCTATCTTCAAACAATCTTTTAAAATCCATTGCTCTATCATAATCTGTAGGAACATAACCAGATAAATTAGTAGCTCCTTCTTTTGCATATCTTTCTATAGAGCTAGGAGATCTAAAATCAAAATTAGGATTGAATAATGCTTTCAAAGGATTAGCAGTAGCTAAGTTTGACATAGGATCTTGATAAAGACCTTCGTAAATAAATCTAGGATCATTTTCAAATCTATATTTATCTAATAAACTATATAAACCTTCCATTATCTTCTACCGTCTGGTTGTGCATCAAGTCTTAGAGTTCCATATCTCCAAGTTTCACCTGTGCCATCGTTTTCTATTTTTAGTGCTACAAGTCTTCCTCTTGCACGGGTATCTACTTTATCAGTTGTAGATGTAATTGTAAAGGGACCTAGCGGTGAACTAGATGCTGTGTTGTTTGGATAATCATTTAGTAATAATGTAATCTTAGTATTACCTGTTTGTACAGCAAAGTCAGGTATAAATCTTTTAACAGACATAAAGAATTCACCATCTCCTCTGTAATCTGCAAGACCGGTTGTGCCTCCCAATGCGCTTCTTCTTGCTGTAATATCGTAGTCACCAGATTTGATAAATGCTGCAATAGCTGTTGTACCAGAAGAATTTACCTGATCAGTTCCTACCTCGTGAGCATAGTAAGTTGATGCTCCAAATCTATTTGTGATACCTTGAATATCAGAAAACACAGGTGTTCCAGTTTTATTATATTCAGTTGCGTAAGGCACATCAAATACACCTGTATCACTATAAGTCGTTCTTGCTAATGATCCTGTAGTCCAAACTTGTTCTGCATAATTATATGTGACTACTCTATCTATTTGATCAGATCCTGACTTTGGATAAAACCAATTTACTTCACTATAAAGCGTATTGTGTTCTGCATAAATAATATCACCTGCATTAAAATTAATTCCTAAATTATTGCCATCAGTATTAAATACAAAGTCTTCAACTAAACAAGGTAAAGATTTAACTGTACCATCGTATGCAAAGAACCCACCTTCACCTGACATCCAGAATACAACACCATCAGAATAACTCAAAGCATGCTGACCAATTAATCCACAGTTTGTACCAACCTGTTTTACAGAAAAAGTAAATGGTGGACCAACAAACTGAATTACATATGCAGAGCTATCAGTAAAACTAAGGTATAATCTTTACCAGATACAGCACCAACAATTTTATTTCCTTTGTCTAATCTAAAACTACCAGCAGTATTAACTGCTGTCGGTGCATACGTATTTAAATCTTCTTGATTAGAGAATCTTATAAACATTGGATCAACAGTTGTTGTGTCACCGATAGTTGTCTCAGTTCCAAAATGAAACAAATGTCTATCCCTATCAGAAACTTGTGTAAGTCTAGATGACGTTGGATTGTTAGATGTAGAAAAGTTTGTAGTTGCTGTCGACGCTCTAATCCCTCTAGGACCAGAGGCACCTGCATTCCATGTAAATGTTTTACCACCAGCAATAGTTGCAACTAACACTTCTCCAAAATTATCAAGACTCCAGTTTCCTGGTTCCAGAATAACGTCACTTATAGTTCTTTCTGTTCCCCATGTTGAATCACCCCAAACATATGTTCCCCAACCATAACCTGCAGTTTGAAAAGTTGGTCCAACTGATACATATGGATTAACAGATGCAGAGCCAGCTGCTGTCATTCCAGTTCCAGACTCTGTTGATGCCATTGTGATTGTAAAAGTATTAGCGTCTGCGTGATTACTTCGTAAGCGCCTGTTGTAAAATCTGTTGTTGTGTATCCTGTGGCACCACCTCCAGGTAATGTTACAGAAGTAAATGTAAAATATCTCCCAGCAGATAAACCATGTGATGTTTTATTGATGGTAACAGTCGATGATCCATTTGTAGATGTAAATGTGCAAGAAGTAATTGCTGTATCTAGTGGAGAGATATCGTAAAATCATTTCCATAATAATAAAAATAAACCTGTGATGTACCTATGGCCGCATATTTTTCACCTGCAATACTGGTCCAAGTATGCTGTGCACGTGCTACTCCTGGTAAAGTTTTACTTGCTGCAGTTAGTTGATTCCAGCCACCTATTTTCTCTGGTAAACCATATCTAAATCTAACATTATCTCCGTCAACCCACTGAGACTCGGCTCCGGATTCTGTTATCATCTTATTAAAACCAGGCTTGAAATTTAATTTTTGTAGCATATAGTGCTTTATATATTAGTTTTTTACAGATTGAAAGTCGCAAAATGATTAGTTTACTCAATAAAAATAACCCTTTAAGAGAAGAAAAAAATTCTCTGTCTATTACTTAATCCAAGAACAATAAATGTAATATTTGGACATTATCCCTATCCTGATCTTGTTCATAATTTTATAATGGATATAAAAAATAATTTAGATTCAAGTATGGAAAACTATACAAACGTAAAAGGTGGCATGACAGCTGGAACTACTTCGTAGATAAATCTGCTTTTGTTAATTTTATAAGTTATCTTATTAATAAACATCAAACAACTCATCCCGATATATTTAGACATTTTTTAGAAAAAATGACTATTGAAAATGCTTGGGGTAATGAAATAAAAAAAGGAGATAGTCTAAACTATCATGAACATAATTGTTTACATGGTATTTTATATTTGACAAAAGGATGTGAATTAATTTTACCAGAATTAAATTTAAAAATAACTCCAGAACCTGGAGATTACTATATGTTTCCTCCTGCGGTGTTACATGGTTTTGATACATATGAAGGTGAAACAAATAGATATAGTTTAATATTTAATATAATTCCAAATAACCATTTCAAATATAGGAAAAAAGTAAGATGAAAAACAAAACAGTTAATATAGATAATTTTATTGGAATCTATGATAATTACATTCTTCCAGAAGAATGTAATAAAGCCATTAAATTATTTGAAGAACAAGACAAGTTTAACAGAACTATGAATAGACTTTCTTCTGAAGGAAAAATGTCTATTTTAAAAAAACAAGATCAACAATTTTTTGCAGCGTCAACTAATTTAGATGTATGGTGGGAAGATTTAAAAACAATGATGGTTAATTTTGATATAGCTTGGAATCACTATGTAGAGAATACAGGAGCCAAAGATGCTTATGGAGTTCCTTTTCATTTTTACTAGTTTAATGAATAAAAACTTTACCTAAACTAGAAGGAGATCACGTCTGGCACATTGAACATG
>FUIF01001737.1_pt1 | contig 21701 bp, 13 predicted proteins | sample 1003461 | NCBI WGS metagenome assembly FUIF01 (sample SAMEA80401918, study PRJEB19352) | marine metagenome | reverse complement strand
CCTGATACTGGCGGTGTTATCTTTGAACAAGAAAATGTCATGAGATTGACAGTAGGAAGCCCAAGCAGCCCTGCACCTGCTACCTTTGAGGTCAGACTAAGAAACCCAGCCAGTGGCAGGGAAGCAGTGTATACACTGTCTACAGCAAAGCCAGTCACCAAAGCCAACGGTAGAATAGCATATTGGGATGGCGTTCTTTATCCTTCAGTTAATCAAGTACACGACAGTTATTTGGCTACTGATGTAGATAAAACGATGTTACTGCATTCAATTCAGGTCAGAGAGAGTTACTGAATGTCACTGTTATGTTTGACAGGACAACGATTAGTATGTTTATCAACGGTGACCTAGCAGTATCTCAAACTCTTGAAGAGGCACATGAGTTAGTCACTCAGCAGAATCATATCTACTTAGGAGGAAGAGGTGGTGACTTTAGAGGTACACTCGAATGTGTACACTGGTCGAAAGGTGCTTTACCTTCAGGCTATCAACAGTATGCACCTGTTAAGAGTGACAACACCCTTGGGCTTTGGAGATTCGAAGAACCAATAGAGCCTATCAGTATAATCACAGACAGTCCTTCAATCAGTGCTTCGACAAGTGCCAACTCCACAATTAACATAGGTGCATCAAAAGCCCAAACTTTGCTGGATGAACTGACAGGTCAGAGTGGGCTAACCTCTGCTAACTTCTATGAAAGTCCCTACAGCGGTGGCTCTTATTCAGTTACCGTATATGCTGAGTCCTCTACTACGACAGCCTCCATACCCAAAGTACCTTACAACATCCTCATCAACCCACTAGGTTACAACCAAACGACTGGTAAGCCCACTAACAAAGCACCTGAAAGAATGAGGCTGATGTCAATTGACGCAAGTGCTGGTACAATCACTGTGGAGTCTATTCACCTTGATTTTGAGGCAAATGCTACTAACGGTAGAAGAGGTGCGCTCATGGCGCACGATGCTGGTAGATTTGTAATAATTACAGGAGACTGTATAGTAGACACTGGTAAAGGTAACGAGTTCCAACCTTATGGTAGCGGTAGTCAATTTTCTCAGAGGCAAGGGCAAGTTTGTATTGACGAGAGTGACTACGAAAATCACGGCGTTGTGTTCTCTCAAAGTATGGCTATAGATAGTCACGAGTACAACAAATTCTCTGCCAGCACTACAAACATGGGGTCAGACCTTTTAGCCGGTCACTGTGGTCGTCACATTCTGAACCATGTCACCAGTCATCCTTTCATGGGTCTGCTTCCTCCCACCAGCCAGCATAATGTGGAGAAGAAATTAGATATGGGAAGCGATGTAATACGAGCCGTTTTCCCTTATCAGTTTTCCGATATTCGGTCAACTGTACCTGTAAACAGTATAGTTTCTAGTTATGATATACACAGCCCTGTTCAGATAACATCTGCTATATCATCTAGTTCTGTGTCTACTATCGTAGAAAACGGAATGTCTAACATTGATGATACTAAAAGGGACCTACTCGCTATCGGTGGTATTTCTTTTGACCCTAGACCGTTTATGCTAAGGTCTACTCCTTCTCATGAAGAAGCAGGGAATGTTAAACACATCATACCTTCTAAAACTAGCCGTATCGCTGTGTTACATTTACCTCAACTTTCTACTTACAACTACGCACCTTTTGTACAATTACACTACAATGCTGTTGATTTACAAGGCAGTGAGTTCACAACAAGTGCCACCAGTAGACTCACCGCTAACATAAGCGGCAGTAATACCATACTCACACTTCAGAGTGTCAAGTCATTCGGATATGACGGTGAAGAAATACCTGCCACTCAAATCAGAATTGGTGACACTCAGGCATCTACAAATGCTGAAGCGTTTGCTACTATCAACTACTCAGCAAAAACTTTGACATTCTCTACAGCCTGTGCCTCTGCGTTTAACACTAAGGCTACTACAGGTGCGATAGTCAAGGTTTTGAACTTAGCACCCAAGTTAATGATAACCAAGACTTTACCTGCCGTTAGCACTATATTGACAGGGTCTTATTCAATTATGGATTTGATTAGGGACTCTATGTCAATCAGTCCCCTTACACTTTATTCCGCTGGAGGAGTAATAGAATTCGAAACTCCTGAAATGCTAGGCTTGTCTGATGGTGATTTGGAAGGCGACAACTCGGAAGGTACTGTAGCAGAAAAGGTGTTGGATTACAGCCTGTGCCCTGAGAACTATTTACCGTTGACATCTACAGACCCTCCTTGTACAACTCCGCAGGCTATCGCTTTGGCTACCACAGAGTTATCTTCTCGTAACTCTGTATTCCATAGATTGATGGTGAGGAGTAGAAAATCGAACATAGTAGACATCGAAGAAGTAGCAGGTGTTTCTCTTAGAAAAGCCAGTAACGGTAGTAGAGCAAGAACAGGCGTTTTCATCAATAATTCTTCAGGTTATTCATCAGGTGCTACGGGTGCTATGACTGTAGACGGTGCTGACGCTACTGCTCACTTCTCTGTAGGCTCAGAAGTTTTCAAGGCAGACGGTAAGAACTTGGGATTAGTCACCTCCGTCACCACTACCTCTGTAACTATCGGAGGAGGTACAACTTCAGCAGTGGTAGATGATGATGAGTTATTCAATCAGCCTCAGCACTTTGGTGTAGGTACAACTAATCAAAGCACTTGTGTAAACGAATATTTCGACATTATAGAGCACAGCACTAGAGGTAACAAAACTGTACTGATTATACAACCTAGCGATAGAGAAAGGTTCAATCTACTCAGCAAGATGGTATCAGACACAGAAAGTGCTAACTTCGTGTCCATAGAGAGCCTTGTCTCCAAAGGTAGAGTCATATCATTTTCTGACATGAAAGATGGTACTACGATGCTCGCTCATGGTATATCCAGTGACTTGTCATCATCTAGTGTGTATGTCAAAGGTTCGGCTGCACCTGACAGTCACATTGTCAAAGAGATTATGCCGGGTGCGCCCGTAGTGACTATGACTCTTGGTGGCGTAGGACAAGGGGCTATCAATACAAAAGAATCTTATGACCCAAGCCCTCTGTCAAGGTTGGCTTGGAACACAAGGAGAGATTGCCAAACCAGTGTCAGTAGCACTACTAGCACTACAGTAGTAGTCAAACCCCTCAATAACAGAACAACCGATTTACAATCTTGGGGTACATATTGCTTCCCAAAGGTAGGCTCGATTTACCTCGAAGTCAGAAGCAATGAAGGCGAGTCAATCAAATACGCTGAGGCAAAGTATACCAGCAAAACAGGTGACACTTTCACATTTGCATCAGGGACAGGGCATGAAGGTACAGGTAAGTTCGTACTAGCAGACGGCTCAGAGGCTGACTCATTGTCTGCTTGGATTACTGCCACTGGTATAGAGGCAGGTAGTGTACTGCACATAGATGACAAGTTCAGTGAAGAAACAATGTGTAACGATGGTACAACTGTAAATGACAGGTTGTTCCAAACACTAGACACCGTTCATCATGATTATCAATTAGGAACTCAGTACGCTAGTACGAGGGCTTTGGTTGAGATTCCTTTGTTTGAGGAGTTCTTCTTCGATGATATGGAGAGAGGTATATTCCCCGGACCTGACAATACAATGAAGATACACATTGATGCTACGCACACTGCACACTCTTGGTCGCCAAGCCCTGTCGGTAGAAGAGTAGATTCTGTATCTCCTCAAGACCCTGAAATATTCGGACCATTCTCTTATGCTATACAGAATAAATCACATCGTAGCGGTACGAAAGTAACTCAACCTTACACTACTAGCGGTCACAAGATATATGTTGAAGATGCTAGTATATTCCCAATACCTTCAGCCCCTCCTGTTTCAGTAGCAAACCTCGGTGGTAGCGCAAGATACCGCAGGGCTTTCTTATCCAACGGTGAGTGGGTCATTTATTCTGCTAGAGATACCACTAACAATCATTTGACTGTTGTGGGTTCAGCAGGTGACGACCACATTGCCAGTGAAAATTTCTTCAGAGATTTGAAAGTAGGGGCGCATATTTCACCCGCACCGGGCTATCAAGATATGAATTACACAGGGATTGCTGACAACCCAAGCCTCATCAGTGCAGGTTATGAAAATCGCCGTTCATTTTACTTTGACCGTTCCAATGTCATGACTCAAGGTGGGAATGTAGACTACGGTTTGAAACAATATGTCAGTGCAATAGAACTTAGAGCAGGACCAACAGTAAATCCTCACTTACCTAAGATACAATCTAAGAGACCAAGAGCAAAGGTGATTGCTGTTTCAGGTAGCCCTGCTACATCTATTACACTTGATGATGCAACACTATTCCCTAAAGACAGCCCTGACAGTGACTACAAGTTCAGAGTTGCTTGGAGGAACGCAAGCGGTACAGTTTACAGAGGATTCTACGACAATAGAACAAATAACACCTTGACTATAGTCAGTCCTGATTCATCATTCACTCCTGCTGTAGGTGATGAAATTTATGTTGAGGATTTGTACGCTACGGCTAGTGGAACATTCCCCAAAGTCAAAGAGACATTCTTGAACAGGGCTTGGGCTCACCCTTACTGTGTAGGTGGACTAAGACAAGGTGACACTGTTTGGATGAACATGCACTACACTAACCCACATGCTATAGAAGGACTGTTCTGTAAGAGCAGAGGTACACTCAACGAGGCTGAAGTTTGGAAGGGCTTCAACGGAGGCGTAGGTAATTTCCATGCCAACCCAAGAGACAGTATACCTATGGAGAACTTCTTGATAGGTGACAGTTGTATAGAAACGGCTCAGAATCTAGTGCAGCATATTAACAAAACGATAGAGGTGAATTATGATACGCTCGGTCTTGACGAAACAGCACCAGTAGTTGCATATCTCGACCCTTATCAGTGTACAAATGACTTTGTCAGAATCCTACTATATGATGTAGACCATGACCGTGAGTTTATTGCTTTCCAAGACATACACATGCAAGTTCAGTCTAGTCCTGCTACTGCTTCTATAGGTGCTGATTCAGGACTGAAAAGCGGAGTAGTTGACAATTCCAATGCCAAGAGTGGTTCTTTAGTTGATGTCGCTGCTGGATTCCCAAGTCAGAACAAGAAGTTGAATACCACGGAACAATCAGATTTCATAGAGTCTGCTTACTCTCACAACAGTGATTGGAATGAAAGTGCCACTGGCACTTTGTCTACTCACTATGTTGGTGGAGTTGATGACACAGAGGCTGACGGATATTCTACTAGGACAAACCATGCTGTAGCCAATGTAGCAGATGCACTCGCTAAGCACCAAGAAATAGATAGCGGCGTTAGAGAGCGTTCTACATTCTTTGATACACCTGATGGAACTAGAGTCATACCTACTTTCCTAGCAATGAAGGGTATCAGAAACTCTGCCTGACCTTGACAGATACTAGACTCAACAACCTAGACCACTGGACTAACATGGATTTCGTCAGAAGACTGACGATTGATTTGGGAGAAGTTACACTCAAAGAAGGTGTAACTAACATAGAATCCGCTGCTCGTGAAGTTGTTAGGCTCATCAACCAAGCAGGTGCTAAGAACGGCAAAACACACGCCCGTAGACCTAAAGACCAGTTCCTAGGTCCAAGTGACAAGTTCGACCCGTCTGCTGTACATAAGGAGGCAGACTTCGCAGTGACAGCGTCAACGCACGACCCTGCACCGTTTTGGGATGTAGAGAAGTCATTCGCAAGTCATGACCGTGGTACACACATGGGTTATGTGAGAGCGCACTTAGGAAGGGTAGTCAAAGACTCATCTAACAAAGTAGAAGGTTTCTCTATCGTTATTCACTCTACAGTACCGGGTGCAAGTGGTAGAAACTTCTGTGCTTGGCTTGACAGTAGTAAGGCTCAGAGTCCTTACAGACCGCAGTTCCTGATTGGACACGGTGGTAGATTCAGAAACTATTGGTGTCAACCTGACGAAATGACTGGCGAGAATATGCACCCTGCACCTATGCCAATCAACAGATTCGGTAGACCATTCGCACCAATCACTACACTGAAGGAGTACTTACCTCCTGAATCAACAGACAATGATACACTCAACAATTTGAATTTTGGTCCTGATATTACTGACAGTTCTAGTAACCTACAAGACGCTAACACAGAGATAGTATCAGGTAGAACTACTAACACTCTACTCAATGAATCATTTGAGACAAAGAGCCCCTCTTCTGTATTTGTAGACGGTTTGAGAATCGGTACTAAAGCCAAAGCAAGAATCAACTTTGGAGGTATGACGCAGGCTGGTATTCCCGGCTGGTCTCCTGATTTGAGTAAATGGGGATTCACTAATGACGGTACAATCAATGTTACAAGATACGGTAATGCTAGTAACGCAAGCGAGACAATGAAGAATACGACAGAGGGTAACGCTGACGGTTACATACCAAAAGCGGATATGGTCGCTCAGAATATAGGTAAGAGACCACTTTACGGTCTCAGGTTCGAAGACCACAGAGGAGACAACCATACGATTAGACTACTATACAAACAGTTCGGTCAAACATTTTCAGGAGATAACACATATCTACCGTCTACATTAGATGAAGAAGTCATCATCCATTTCGATGACAGAGATGTAGGACAAGGTGGATTTACAATCGGTAGACACATGGTAGGTACAGGAGAAGTCTGCGGTGAAAAGACTGGAGGCACTGCAAAGAAATTCAAGGGTAACTTATGGAATAATTATCCAAGTCCTATAGTGGGTGTCAAATTTGCTACAACTTTGTCTAGTGGCACGATGACTGTGACTATCGGTGCGCCTTACGATACGAGCGCACCTTCAGAATTACAATCGCATCCTGATATTCTTGGTTACCTTGGATTCCCTAAGAGTGGTATGTTCCAATTGTCCAAAGCATCTAGTGGGGCTCAGGGATTAACATTTTACTACACGAGTAGAACCCATAACGATTACAGTGGAACTCACAAGTTCTTTGGAGTAATCGGAGGTCAAGCAGTCACTCCAACGGTGACTGGTATGCAAGTCCAAGAATTAACTTTACCAGTCTACTGACTGACGAAGTGATTGCTGCTGCTGTATCACATGCCATAAACATGGGTGAGGTAACACAAGATAATGTCGAACTAACCAGTTTTGACTGCACAGATATGTACGCACCTGACGGTAGAACGCTTGGAGAATGGGGTGTCAGTCCCACTGCCATCAGAATAAAAATTAGGTCTGATTCTAGTATACCTCTGAACAAACTGTTCGAGGCTAATGTAGCAAAGGATTGGGGATTACTTGAAGGTACTTCTACTGAGGCTGTCGATAGTGGCACTCACCTGAAAGGATTGACTGATGCTGACAAAGATGCTGGTGTAAGATTGGACATAGGTTACATACCTAAGACAGTGCTACATGTCAGTACTAAGTATAGAGGTTCTAACGCTAACACTGCTACACCTGTATTAGTTGACAGTCAAAACAACATAGTGGACACAATTGACTGGCAGAGAAACCTAAGAGGTGACGACTTTACTGGTATAGCAGGGGACCACATAATACCCAAGATAGATGCACCTTGTATAGAAGTCCATTCTTTTTCTGACCCTGACATCAGAGTTGCTACAAACGAATCTTGGGCTTTACTTGGTAGACCTGCTGGAGATGATAGCGATACTTGGGGAGAGCCTTATGTCGTTTGGCATAGTAGTAATTCTTGGGCGAGAGTCAGAAGCAAAGCGGGTGACGCTGACCCTGAGCAGGTAGTAATTATAACCAGTAAAAGTTCTAACCCTGTCGCTTTCGCTAATCCTTCAGCGGGAGACATACTTTGGAAGAGAGACTCAAACTATCGTGGTTCTTTGGAAATAGATGGTGTAAGGATTGCTGGTAGCAAAAACTCCAGTCCTTTCCTATACTTCAGAGGTGGTAGAGACAGTCCCGACCACTATGTACCGTTGTACTTTGGTGGCGGTTTCTCAGGAGTGGTTATGGACATTAACGATGGTACTCAGAATGATTACTCTGACTTCTACACTCATCCTTACGCTAACGGACCGACAGGCTCTGCTGGCTTCCAAAATGTGGGAGAAATCGCTGGCTCTTTTGCTTTGCTTGACACTAACGCTATGATGGCTATGTTCCCCGGTACACCTTATCTCGACCAACATAAGGGTCAGAACAACCCTCCTTTCTTCAATCAAGATGCTATTCTACCGTTTGACATGACAAAGGGTGCGAATACCAAGGCTACAGGTTTGACATACACAGACAGTTCTAACAGCGTACACGCTAACATACCAAGTCCAATCGTACTCAGATTCGCACACCCTCGTGCAAGGTACAGTCACAGCAGTAGTAAAGAAGATGCAACTACATACATCATATTCGGACCGGGACAGGCATTCCCTCACAACGCTACTGCTACCGAGCCTCAAGGTGCTAACATAGTTACTACAGGTAACGGTTACAGCGCAGTACCTATTTATCTTGGAGGTGACACATCTAAAGACTCATTCTTACCTAATCAATTGGCTAACGGGGATGCAACCGAACATAGCGGTTTGAATAGGACAAGTAGCGTAGTCGCTCACTTACCGATGACTACTTTCTTCCAAAAGAACAACGCTCGTGGTTTCAACTATGTTATGAACTGGCAGCCTACCAAAGGATTCCCTAATGTCAACTCTTCTTCTTCGAGAACATATTCTCAAGATTACACTAAAGCGTTCTACTTTGAAGGAACTCCGGGTGCTACTACTGGCTTACCTAAGCACTACCATCCTTTCAATGATGTATTCGCAGACTTTGCAAGTGCCTCAATAGGTAGTGGTTCTCATTCAAAGACAAGAAAATCTTCTGTAGTTTGGCACATGGATGGCGGCTATCACCCCGGCGGTCATTTCCTTGATAACCATGTGAGGAAGAATCCTAAGAATCATAGTGCAAACGCTTTCCTATCTACAGGTAGTGGTGCTAAACATAATACCAGTGCTTTCAGACCTGCTGGGCTTCTTGCAAAGGCTTACCTTTCTTTCTACAGTACAGAAGCAGACCAAAGTATGGATGACAATGTAGTGATAGTTGACGCTACAAGATGTCAGAATGCTGAGGAACTCGGTGCTGTATTGAGTGGTGCAATCAACACATTCCCCGGCAAAGACCCACTGAAAGCAATCGGTGGGACCTTTATGCCGAGTATGCAAAACTCACACAAACAGGACAGATATGGATGGGTCGAAGTACCAGTTGTGACTTACACCGCTGAGTCTTCAGGTGCGGCAGTTCTGAGAGTAACAAGTACTGCTACTACATTACCTAAGTATGGATGGATTAGGGTTAGTAACGGGTCTGAATCAGGGCTCGCTTCTTATATCGACTATACTGTTTCTTCACCTACTACTGACTTTGTACTTGCTAAAAACCCAATTACCAATAATACTAACATGGTGAATCCACAGACTAGAGCAGCAATTGTACCTGACAGTAATTTCAAGGCTTACATTTGGACTAAGGCTGGGACTCACAGATTCAACAATGCTGCATCAGGTGCTTCGAGAGACCACATGACGCAAGTGCACTTTGGTGGATTCGCTGATGCAGTAGACAGAACAAAGCCTGTAGGTGCTGTAGGATGGCATGGTGAGGCTTACTCTTATCTCAATTCTTACGAAGCCTCAAATGAAATAGGTGCTAACTTACACCCTGCGGGTCTAGGTGCTTGGCATCCATTCTTAGGCTTCAATCCTTATGGTGCTGCTGAAACTTGCTTGGTTGGTAACTCTCCTGTAGGTTCACAAGAGCAGCCGACTGCATCATACTTTGACGAATACTGCGTCACTGGTCTTTTCTCAAGACACCTTGTAGCAATCACACACGAAAGTGAATTACCTTTGATTGCAAAAGCCGACAAAGATGGAGTCACAGGACTTGGTGATTGGCTACATGTAGGACAAACAGGTAACATTGAGCACGCTGGTACAGTCGCTTGGGACACAGGTAAAGTACACAACAAGAGTAGATACATTGGTTCTGCTACTGCTGGACCGCATGTAGAGGCTCAGGTTCATAGTGGATTCAGTTTACCTTCTGTTACTGACGACTACCCTAACACAGGTAGTGCACCTACGGATGCTCAACTCCACAGAACAATACAAAGTGGTGACATGGTTAGAGCGAATGCTTGTAAATACCCTACTGGTGATTTGTTTTGGGATGAGAGTGTTGTCAAGGCATCAGGCTTCACCAAGACTCTGCGACTTACGCAGTAGAATGTATAGGTGTAAGCGACCATACAGACTATCTGAACATCGGTGCAGGTAGCACTGATATGCCTCACAACGGTCTGTATGACTATTATGAGGCAGAAGTTCTGCTCGAAACTTCTTACCTGAGCACATTGTTTGGAAGCGTATGGATGGCGGTAGCACTACGATGCCTGCCGTCAACGCTCGTGGTCTTGGAATGATTCCGTGGGTAAAGCGTAAAGATGGCTCTGCGTACAAAAGGGTTGGAGAGAAGATACTTGGAAATGTTAGGTTCTCATTCGAAACTACTAACTCTGCTATGTTCCCTGTTATACAGGCACAAGAACTTGCACATCCCCAGTTAGCAGAACAACACAGATTTACCGTAGGAACGCACTTGCTTTACCTAACGAACACTTGCAGTTCCAAAACATGTCAGTCGTAGATGACACAGGACAAGAGCACACTATACACGGAGGAAGCCCGCTTGGAACTGTAATCATGGACTTCAGACATGTTAGTGACAGGGACATTGAAGGACTTGCGCCTGCACTAGCAGGTACAGGTGTCAATCCTAACATGAAGATTAGATTACCTAACCCTGATGAAATACCGGGCAACATAGTTGTCAGGTCAGGATTTGACCGAATACAAGGCTACCAAAATGAAACAATGGGTAGCGGTGGTTTGCAACACCCAGCGCAGAGTATCACACATATCCGTGAGATGTTTGATAATGAATATGCTGGACCAAGGCTTTGGCTACATGGGAGAACAACGGATGGGAACATCTCAGTCAAGACTCTTCTGATGTATCTCAAACAAAGAGTCACACTAGACTTGCCTCACCTAACTCTACTAACGAGGGCTGGACAGACCATACAGGAGATGCACCTTTGCAGTCTGCTTACGAGCCACATGACAGAAGTCTGTTCTTCCATGTAACGAGAATGGGTATCACAATGACCCACAGATACGATGTAGACGAGTTATCATTTACTGCCTATGACGAAACAAACAATGAGATTGATGTAGGCTCTACTCCTGAAGATGCTACTTGGGTAGACACAAGCGAACAAAGTGGTGGTAGATACTTCCTCAGAGTGTATGACCCGACTACTGACAAAGGTGTAATCGCATCCTACACAGGTAAAGGTACAAACAAATTCACAGGCGTTGTAGTATCACCTGACTTCAAGTCATTCATAACTGGTAAGACTGGACTGAAAGTCGTACCGAGTTATTACATGCCAGCGGGCTCTACGAGAATGTTCGCATCAAGGAGACTAAGAGACCACGCAGAATACAGTGGTGCAAGTCCTGACATGAAGAAGATTGATTGGCATACTCTTTACAGCAATTTGCCTGCTAGTACAGGTGCTATGGCACAGCCGTCTACTGTTTACACAAACCTAACTAAACCAAAGATGACACCTATGCCTATACCAAGAATGGGGCATCACTATGTTAACGCTACGATGGCTTTGATGCCGGGACACTATGCTCACCCTGCTTATCAGAGAATGTACGACTTGAACACTGCTTGTCAGAGTTCTAACTATCAACCTCATAGTAACGATTTAGTTGGTGCATTAGAGGCAACAAGAACTTCAGGAACTGAGAATGTAACTACAGATGGATTTGTCAGAGACTCACTCGTTTGGTTCTCCACACCTTCTAGTGCATTTGGTCCGAGCGACATACACGGTGGTGGATTTACACTACTAACTGAAACTAAAGTCAAGTACGAAGGATATGGTATTGCAGCGAGTGCTGGTTCAAACGCAGGTGACATCAACGCAGAGGGTGGACATACTCTTGTTCTTGAGGCAGCCAATACCTACACACTCAACAATCACTTCCCTGACCCGCTTGAAGTTGGTGCTTACCAAATTATCATTCAGCCGAATGTATTCAAACAACAACTCAAGGGATTCCACAGAAATCACTCAGACGCAGTCAAAGCCCCAAGTGAAGCAGGTTCAAAGGTCACAGAACTCACAGGACAACAAGTAAACACAGTCATAGCCATAGAGAAGAATATGTCCACAAGAGGGCTTATGCTTTGATTTTAGCAGAGGCTATGATGGCTGATGTCAGAGGGTGTGAAGTAATACTGAATGAAGTAATACTAGACATCGAACCTGATGCAGGAAGTCAGTTTACTAACCTAGCACCACTGGCTCTTTACAATCCTCTAGGTGTACAAGAGAGTACCAGTCCTTCGTTTACAAGAAGAAGCCTCCCTTACAGACCCGGTATGTTCGTGTCTTCGACTCCGGGCAGAACTCTGAATATTCCTTGGTGGGGTATTCTGCACAAAGACGGTGCTACATCAAGCAGTGCGGATAAATTCAAACACCTTGAGTGGCACAAGCCTGACAACTACTACCAGTTCTGTAGAGCCAATTACGGTGTTGTCGGGGCTCAGTTGACATTGGCTGGTTATCCTACCAGTTATCTCGACATCTACGAGCCACACAAACGCCTGAGAAGTCAGAACCCTAACTGCGTAGTCATCAGTAACAACGGTTCTTCTACGATTACTGTAGACAACAACGACCTATTCCCTGTGCAACCTTACTACGGTGAAAACTTAGTTTACTATAAGAACGGTATTAGGTACACTGCTACATACACTAATCGTACAGGTACGCTCGCTCATGCTACTCTTGGTGAAAGTGATACTTTCGAAGGGGTCACAGGTAGTGCAGAGTTTTGGGCTAACATCAGTGCTAACACCATCCTTCATCTCACAAGTCCGTACGACAACGGAGATGCAAGCGAAATATATACTGACATATCTACAAGCGTAGCGACAAGAAATCTTGAGCAACTATCTAACGGTAGCAGAGACAGTAATTCCTTGCAACCTACAGACGCTTACTTGTGTATGTGGCATCCTAATTTAGGTAGACCTTACACTTGGTACAGTGATGACAGTAGTAGGTCTTTCTACGCTAACACTGGATTGGCTGATACTCCTGTTGACAAGAAGCCTTACAACCATGTACCTGAGCATTTCGAAACTGTACACTACCATGACTTCAACTATGTAGCGAGTAAAGGTCCATTCGGATTAGGTATGGAGTGGCTGAAACCTCCGTTTACTAGACCAGTGACTTATTCATTACAAGGTGTCAACGACTCTATGTCTACAATAGCGAATGTAGTAGGTAGAAACTTCCTTGCAGGTGGAGGTCAGACCTCTCCACTAATAGGTAATGATTCTGCTTGGATGACAGGTATTCGTGTGGTAGGTTCTAACATGTATATCTCCAACAGAGGTAACGGTAATTCATTTGACGACTCGGATATACTATTATCTAAATTACCAATCGTCAATACTGACGGTGAACACACGCAGCAGTTAGATATAGACGGCGGAGTACTAAGTAGCAGTGACGGCTTTGACATTAGCGCAGACGGAACTAAATTACTGATTGCTAATTTCCACGGTCATGGTGTAAGAAGTGCATCTCTTGCTACAGGATTTGATTTGTCCAGTACATTTGCTTTGACTGGAAGCCAAAAGAGTTCAGGTGGTAATGGAGTAAGAGCGTGTTCTTGGAACAATGACGGTACTAAGTATTACATGGGCTACGGGACAAGTGGGAGTGCCAGCGTAATCAGACAGTTTACGGCTGGAACTGCCTATGAGACAGCAAGTGGAGACACAGAAGGGGCTGTTTTGAACTTATCTTATGCGAATGTTAGTGACATTTTGTTCAATTCTGACGGGTCCAAGATGTGGGTGAGTCAACATACAGGCTATGTCAGAGAGTACACTCTCAGCACACCATTTGACCCGACCAGTCAGTCATTAGATTATACTCTTGATTTAACTACTTTCTTTGATGTAGAAGGAGTATCACCTTGGAGACCGAGTAGTAACACTGGAACAACACCTTGGTTGGCAGGTATCTCTTGGAATGATGACGGTAGTAAATTATATGTCATCACTCTTTGGGGTGTAACCAAGGCTAGTGCCGTAACTGGTGCACCATTACCTGCAACTGTTACTGGTGAAGGGGGAAGCAGAACCAATACTTTCCCTGTCATTGAGTTCTCGATTACCACAACTACATCTCATGGAGGTGCAGGTGCTAATTTCACTGCTACAGAAATAGATGCAGAAGTGAACTTAGCGCATCAAGGAGGTACTATCGGCTCTAACAAATACAACTTCTCAGGCTTTTGGGGAGCGGTAGCCACGGTGGAGGTGCTGTCAGTAGGCTCGAATCTTACGGTCACTCACTCATAGGATGGGGCAGTGACACTTTTGGAATGGACTGTAATACTTACCAAGACTCATCAGGAGTAGCAGAACTTACCCTGCCTTCTGACCGTAACAGATGTTTTGGTTACAGGATGGCTGTCAGGCAATTGTACAACAGACCAAGATGGTCTCCGTATGTTAGAGGCTGGCTCGAAGTAGCCAACAGTAATGCTATGCTAGGTTACTACCACGGACCGCTTGTTCAATGGGACTCTAAATCAAATGGCTGGGATTATGTCGGTAGCGATTCTGCTGAGTCCGACCAAGATGTTAACGCTCTATATGTAGGTATCTTAGAAAGATTGACTCAGGTTTCTAGTTTGTTAGGTCAAGACCAAATCGGCAGACAGGTAAGATACAGCGATGGTAGAAGAATGACTGCGCCATTCGGCTGCCCAGTGAGAACCTTGAGGAACGCTTCCACTACTACAAGAATGTACCCCAATGACGAAAGCGGTCAAGGTGTAGAAGATTTAGCAAGGGCTCATCGTCACTATATGGTAGACTGGTGGGGTAACACTCGTGGTGAAGATGTCAGGCGATTCCCTGTAAGAGGATTCGGATTGAGACCTTCATGGGATGCAGAAGACGCTTATGCAGATACAAATGTCACACACAGACCAGCAGCACATGATTTGTTCGGCGGAGACGGCAATGACCGCTACAGTGGTAACACCAACAGCGACAACAACTCTGCAAGTAACATGAGTAAGGTAGACTGGTTCAACCCAGCCAGCGCACTCAGAGTAGGTGACAGAGGAGACGGTAGAGGTGTCAGGTGGCCTACAGTGTTCAACGAAAGTATGTTGATGGCTGTCAGCGAAAAGCATGACGCTACCGGACTTGTATTGAGTCACAGTACGGCAGAACCTATATTCGGACAAGGACTTGTCAGGCCAAGTAACCTCGCCCTACAAGACGGAGAAGTAGAAAGAGGTATCAGCGACAGGGTTGATTTGAACTCTGATGACGGTCTACTCAAACCTTCTGCGAATGTAGGTGAGGCTACAGAGACAGTCAACGCAGACAACAGAGGTGCTGAACCTGTATCAAGAAACGATGTCAGGATTGGACTGGATGTAGATACATTAGCCGAATTGAATGACGGTGTCTCTCGTGAGTATGTCGTTATGTCTACAGAGGCTCACAGTCTACACACAGACAAGGAAGTAGGTCAAAGAACTAACATCCGTGGTGCTTACAATGTAGGTAGCAGAACTCTGAAAGATTTGGATATGACTGCCCTCAACTGGTCTGATAAACCAGTCACAGGTGTAGTCAAGCATTCTAACGCCCACGCTATGTGGTCTCTCGGAGGTACATACATCATGGAGTGGAGTAAACACGCAGGGGTGTTAGATGTCAAAGGCTGGGGTAAGGCTGGTGCTTCTTCCTCATCTAACCCATATCAAGACGCTAACCACGACCCTGCGCTTGAGAATATCAACTATACAGATAGTGTGATACAGTTCATCTACAGACCTGCATACGGGCTGGACTACAAACACACTCAAATGTTCAGGGCTTTCCTAAACACCAGCGGTCCACAGGCTGGTTCTAACTTCTACAGAGCGACAGCCGGTGGAAAGTACGGTTTGTTCACTAGCGATGTACCAAGTGCAAGGACTGGTACACCGAGTAGCCCGCCTTACGCACCAGTGTATACAGTAGACCCTACTGTTAGTATCATTGAACCTGATAGTGACGGACCAAAGATTCAGGGTGTAGAGGTTACTGGCTACGACAAGACTGACATCAGGTCACCAGTAGCAAGAGTAGTCATGTCTGAAAACACACTAGAACACTTCCGTTCTGATGCCAGCAGACGCTCTACAGATGACGAAGAAGGTGACTATAGCGTACAGCCTAGATTCAGCCAAACATTACATCCAAAGGGCAGTAAAGGCGATGCAACTTATAACACAGGAGACCACAGTGGGGAGTGAGGCGCATGACACCGATGGAGAAGGCTTGGAGGATTCTCAAGATGCCCCAAGAGGCTCGTGAGTTTGCTACACAAGCCCACGGAGACCAAATGTACGGCGACCAACCTTACATGACAACATGTAGAAGATGTGGCGAGTGGGTTCGATGACCCTCTTCTTCAGCGAATCGCTTACCTACACGATGTAGTAGAAGATACGGACATAGGACTAGATGAGATACACGATAGGTTCGGTAGTGAAGTGGGGTCAGCCATAGATGCACTTACTCGCAGAGAGGGCGAACAATACTTTGATTTCATCCAAAGAGCCAATCAACACCCTCATGCTAGACAGATAAAGTTAGCAGATTTACATGCCAATCTAAAGAGGCAACCGCACGAAAGTCTAGCCCGTAGATATAACAAAGCAATCGGGATATTGAGAGGTGAGTGATATGGCACTGGGCAAGAACCTTTCAACTGGTCGCTTTGATGCCGACCAAAATTCTGTAATGAAAGTAATCCGTAAGCCGAGATTCGTAGATAATGCAGTCAGACATGGTGAATATACGAAGACCTCTGCTGGTTTCGTAGTCAATTCTCCTACTCAATCTGACTTTGTACCTACTACAGAGAAGCGTTACAAGTTGATTGAAGAAGAAGATACTATCCGTTTGCTTCACAATCCGACAGAGAATGTTAGATACGAAGGGGCTCTGTTCCTAGACGGAGACAAGGTGACTACCTCAAGCACTCTACCTGCTCTTATCGTAGGTGCAGAGGATAGCAGGCAGGCTCTCGTAGCGTCACAGATACAAGACGCTACCAAAGGTACTAGATTCAGACTAGAGAATCTCAAAGGTGGCAATCTGAGGTCGATTGGCTTCACTGACAAAACCATCCATTTTGCTCAGAAAGTTGGAGTGGGATTGCGAACTTCTGATTTGGCTCACCGTGTTGCTAAGGCTAACACCAGTAGTATCAACGGAGTCAGAGCAAGAACACCAAGTCTGACATTCTTGGCTCAAGACTTCCTAGGAGTAGAAGCATACAGTGCGCTCAGGTATCTATCTAAGCACGATGGCTACAGTCCTAAGTCAGACCGCTTTGGGAATGTATGTTACTTTCCTCAGAATCATATCGAGCGAGAGTATTTTGTTGGTGAGAACAGAGTTGCTAGGCGGCTCGTTAGAAGAAGCCAGCGAGAACACACCTAACCGTGTCGTAGTTAGAGGAAAACCGATAGCAAACAATCAGCAGAATGTAGTCCAAGTAAATGACTTTGGTAGACAACAAGATGGTATAAACGAAGTACCGGGAGGCATCCATGCCCCTACTGCTGTCACAAAAGCCAGTGCTAGAGTAATAGGTCAGCGTATGCTGAAGATGGCTAAGAACGCCACAGGTAGTCGTAGACTGGTCGATGTAATATCGGCTAGTCACATGCACCCCGGTGACATGGTATCGCATCAGACAAGGACTGACAATGACAGATACATTGTATTGGGCAGTAGTATAGATTTGAATGAGAAGCGAGCAGAACTACATGTCAACTCTGTAGATGTCACATTAGAAGATGTGCTGCAACGCTTCCAAGAGATAGATGTAGCGGGTAGTATAGATGCTAACGAAGAAAGAAACAGACAGTTTGCTGTAGAAGAATTTACTACCTCTTTTGGTTTCAAGGTCAAGGTTAGTTGGCAACTGGCTGAAAGAGTAGACATGAACAGAGGTGTCGGTATGACAATCGGTCTGACACGCAGAAACTCAATCAACGGCTCACGCAGGCTAGAGAGTACAGGTGTACTCATCAATAATAGCGGAGGATATGCTGTTGGAACTACATCATTCACCGTAGATGGGACATCTGCCTCGTCTGCGTTTGGGACTGATAACCAAGCAGTGTACACTGCTAATGGTAACAAACTAGGTCACATTCACCTTGCTTCAATTGGCTCTACCACTGTAGTAATCAAATCAGCAAGCGTACACAAAGTAGTAGATAACGAAGAGTTATTCTTGTTATCTGACGCAGCAGAAGCATTGAACTCGCACTTGAAGATAGGCTCTGTGCACAGTTATTACCTAAAGAACAGGAGAGGATGATATACCGCTATTAAATGAAGGAACTAGATTTATGATTGACACGCTGAAGAGTCGTATTAACGAAGTCGTGTTTGGCTTCGATGGTACGATTGCGACTCAAGAAGATGGTGGCATAGGTAGCCCTGCTGTTGTAGTCACCCCTACTGTGAGAGTAATAGATGACAATACTCTGATAGTAGAAGCGAAACTAGCATTAGATACTTCCTTCACACGACCACTGAAGGAGGTAGTGATTAGGTACAAGAATCCCAGCGATTCTACTGATACTACTGACTTTATGAGATACACATATAACGCTGTGCAAAAGACCAGCAACAACGAACTACAATTCTCAGCGATAATTGAGGTGACAGCATGACGAATCCAAAGGCAGGGCACATGAGTGCGAGTGGTATGAGTACTGACGCACAGGGACTAAGAGATGGCGATGGGCTGACTAGCCCTAGCCTGACTAACATCTACGAAGGACTACACGGCAACGGTATCATGAGACTTGGTGACGGTGCTAGAGGTGACACACTAAGAAACAGTATCATATCTAACACGCCCGGATTCATTGAGATAGGCTCAAGTCAGGGCGAAGTCAAGGTCTACGGAGGACACTGTGTACTCGATGGTACGCTCTATGAGTTCGCAGGCGGTCAAGGTGCGAGTGAGACATTTGTAGTCGGAACTACAGGTGCTGGTGCTAACCACAGTGGAGACTTACCTAGTGTTCCAAGTGCTAACAGCGATGTATTTGTTGTAGTCTATCTAGTCGGTAGAAACACACCTGAAGCCCATCTGATGTATGAGATGGGTACACCTGCTTCACCTAGCAGCGGTACGCCTCTTATTCCTAACCGTTTCCTTTCCAATCCAAGCATCAGCGGTAACACTGACGCTAATCATCATCACACCATACTGGGTGTATTGAGATACACGATGACAGGTGGTGCAGGTAGCGTTACTGCGTCTTTGAACACTGACCCTACTATCCACGACAGGAGGACATACATCAGGTCTACACCTATGTACATGACTCCTCTGACGAAGGGTGCGATTGGAAATGTAGATACAGCCAACGCAGTGACTGACCTAGATGCCTTCTTTGCAAGCCCTGAAGATGGTGACTTCAGCGGTAGTACATTCGGTGCAATATGGCAGACTCACTACGAAGATAAGACTGGTAACAAACACGCTAACATCTACGCATCAGTCCCTAGGAGTCTCAACAGTACGCCTGTGACTAATACCTATGTCCTCGGACCGAATCGCCTAGAGGTGATTACTACAACAGCCGATGTGACATTCACATTCGACCAAGGTAATGTTTGGATTGTAACTACAGACAACAACCGTACTATCAACCCTACAGGTACATTCGGTGCTGGGCATGTAGTAGAAATCTATCACAAAGCCGGTAGTCACACTCTGCACTTTGATTCTACCAGTGGTGGGCATAGTACGGGTACTAAAATCAATGTAGATGTAGCAATCAACAAATACGCCAAATTCATCTACGATGGGGCAAACTGGCATAAGTTAGAACTGCATACCGTAAGTTGATGGGGAGACTTGTTGACGAACTGAAGCAGAAGTGCGAAAACTGCAATCGCATCGCTTTGCCTCTAAGTATCGCTGGTAACTATATCAGCGGTGAAAAGGCTGTACTGCATCAATGTCCGTTCTGCAAATACATTCGCTTTCATGGACAACTTGGGTTCAAAGGTGAACGCAAGCGTAAAGCCAGCCCTGTAGCCAAATCTGCTAAAGGTAGATTCAGTAGGTATCTAATGCGTAAGGCTACTAAATATTAATCGAATACCGTCATCTTGCAATCTTTGCAAGTGAAACCGTTAGGCTTGAATTGCTTCTTCTCACCTTCACGCATGTAGAATCTCTTGAGTAGGCTACCACACTTAGGGCAGTTCAGGTATACTCTACCTTTCTTTCCCATCTATTCCCCTCTCTTTCCGATGATGTCGTCAATTCTTAGAATACTGATTGTGACTTCACTAGCAGATTGAATCGCCTGCTTAACTAATTCAAGAGGTTCGTAAACATCTTGCTCAAGCATAGAGCAACCGCCACCGTTTTCAATATCAGGACCGCTGTCAGTGTTACCTGCTTTGTGCTCATTCCTTAGTGTCAAGATGGTGTCTAGTGGGTCATGCCCTGCGTTCTCTGCGATAGTAGCAGGGATTGCTTCTAAAGCGTCAGCGAATGCGTCAATAGCCATTTGTTCACGACCACCTGCTTCTGCTGCCCTTGACCTTAGATGTAGGGCTGAATTGAGATAAGATGAGCCTCCGCCTGCTACGACTTTGCCTGAGTTGTAAGCAAGGCAGACTACACCAAGAGCATCTTCGAATCCACGCTCTGTCTCGTCAAGTGTTTGCTTAGTAGCACCTCTTAGAATTAGAGTGGTTACTTCTCCTTTGCCCTTGACTACGACATACTTCATGTCACCTATTTGCTTACACTCAGCGTCACAGTCTACTGCTTCTATCAAGTCATCAGTGCTGTGAGATACTGTTGCACCTAGTAATTTTGATAGGGCTGTCATGTCACTCTCAGGTATTCTATGAACAAGAGAAATGCCTGACTTAGCCAGCGTTGCTGCAACTACTTCGTGTACAGTATCTCGACAGAATACTACTCCGCCATCAGGTAATAGATTGACTATTGCTTCTGCCTTGTCAATCCACTGTTCTCTACTTGACTGGCGTTTGTATTGCTGATATTCACTAGCCGATGATAGACTGAGTTGTATGTTTTCGTTGTCCTTGATGTCACTCAGTCCTGTGTTGATTAGTAGAGCCCTACCAGTAGGAACAAGTGGCATAGCAGGTAGCATAAACTCCTTGTGCAAAACTACACCTGAGAAGCAGGATGAGTCATCCAAACTACCACCCGGCTGGCACAGAACTCTGATTCTCTCAAACTCTCCACCAGCAGTCTTTACAGCGTCAACACAAAGTTGACTGACATGCTCTACACTAGATTCAAGTGCTTTACCTGTAATTGATGTCCTTGCTACATTGACAAGGTGATTCTCTGATGACTTAGTCAACTCAGCCTCTATGTGTTCTGTAGCCCACCTAGATGCCTTTCTGTAACCTCTACAGATGATGTTAGCGTGTAGACCTTTGTTGAATAGTAGTTCACTGTTACCAAGTA
>FUIF01006964.1_pt1 | contig 21789 bp, 16 predicted proteins | sample 1003461 | NCBI WGS metagenome assembly FUIF01 (sample SAMEA80401918, study PRJEB19352) | marine metagenome | reverse complement strand
TTTTTTTTTGGATCTTCAACAACAGTCTCAGATGCTTGAACCTTTGCTTGAAATTGATTTGGGGTATACCTCTTAGTAAAAGTATTATCAACGCTACCAATCCAATTGTACATACTATTCACATAATCCTCGTTGTTTTGCATTTTGTATGCAAAATCATTGTAGGAATATCTATCCTTAAAAGTTAGGTCTTCACTTGATATCCAACCGTATAGTTCCTGTAAATATTGTTCTTCCATACTACATTATATTTAAGGTGCCGGATTGTTGTTTTTTGTCTCTTGAGCGACAGTCTCAGTTTCAGAATCCCCTGCGTTTAGTCTTTTTATCTCGGCATTTATAGCGTTTTGGAAAGCTACAAACTGAGCCTCCGGGCTTGCACCAAACTCAAACCTGCTATTGCCAACCTCAACAACCCCAAATCCACCGGGCAAATTATATACTCTAAACGCACCTCCTAACCTATCTTTCAGCTCCTGTGGCATTAACTGGTCAAGTAAACTATTTTGTGCTGTTCTAATATCGACCTCCTCAAACACACCCTGTCTCGCCTGAGCCTGTCTTAAATATTCCGAAGGACTTCCTTCAAAGAAGTTTTCTTTATCAATTTGATATATAACATTACTACTGTAATCTGGTGCAGGGATGTCTTCAGTTTCCTGAATAATCTGAGGCAAACTTGCATCAGCACTTCCTACCCCATAACCGCCTGTCATATCAACACCTTCACTTGCTAATCCAAAAGTGGTATTATTGCCTGATAGTCTTAGGTTGGTATATAGGTTCTCAATAATTTGTTCTTCAGGTATTATATTCCCTTGAGAATCTACGTTAGAAAATGATGTTGACGTTCGATCACTAAATCCAACTTCAAATGTAATAGACCCATCATCGTTTTCTTTTCTGGTTAATGTAGTTAGGTACTTATCACCCACTCTTTTACCTTGATTGTAGTCTCCTGCAATATTTCTCTTTGCTTGCTCAGACACATCACTATTACCCTCAACAAATTTCACAAGGTAGCCAAGGAAAGCTGATGCTTGTTGTTGAGCGGTTCTTCGAGCTGAGCCTGCCTCGGTGGGCCCAGATGGCGCAAATCCTTTTGAAAACTTCTCCTCGTAATCAATCCCTGATAGTAAAATATCCCTGCCAGTTTTCTTGATTTTCTCTTCTTGCTCCTCATTGAAAACCATAACACTCATACCGCTACGGTTTGGATTTCTTTGCACCAACACCTTGCTCTTGTCACTGGCCGCTACATCAGGATCCTCAGTGAAGTTCTCTTCACCATACCCATAATATGTTTGAAGTATGGATATCTTAGAATCAGGTGATTGCGTTAGCTCGGCGACAAGGTTATCCAGGAACACCTCATTTGTTATTGTCTCACCTGTAATAGGGTCTTCATATTCTTTTCGTGTCCAGTCTTCAATAGTCATTGCCGATTGACCAGGCCCTAATTCAACCTCAATCATCTTACCAAGCTTATCGATTAATGGAGCTGCATTGTCAAGTGCATTCACATAGTCACTTCGCTGACCCATCTTAACGAGCATAGTGTTCACAGACTGAGTAGCATCTCTATCCTCTACGCTCGGAGGCAATAGCTTGCCATTCTCATCATACTTGTTTTGAACCATAACAACATTGCCGTTCGGATCAAACATAGGTCTGAAGTTTCCAGCGTTTGTGTATCCTAATAAACTATTGCCTAAATATTGCTCAAATATATTGTTTTCGTTGGTATCGGTTCGATCTGTAATATCAGTATAATAAGTCTCCAAGTTGGTATATACATCATTTACAGCAGACATACCATCTAATACATTCTGAACATCAGCCTTAAATTGTCTTTGAGTATATCCGTTTTTACCAATCTGATTGTAATATCCATACAACAAATCAGAACCCTGATACCCCATTTCCATCACGTTCTGATTGTAGTTTACATTATCAAACTCAGTTGCTGCGCTAAGAGCATCAAGACTTTCGTTAGTAAACCGATTGGTTTCGTCTCTTCTGCGTTGACGATCACCCTGTATCTGACCAACAGTCTCATTGATTTTGTCAGTGGCGTCAATCCAACTTACCTGCGGCTGAGATAGGTCAGTTGCAGTGCGGTATTCGTAATTTATCGGAGTGTCTTTTTGCGACCTTGCTGTTAAATCTCTTGGCATCTTATTCGCTTAGTGATCTTATTAATCTTCCTCTTCGATCGTATACCCTGTTAGGACCAGGGATTGGTTGAGTGTATTTGGGGGGCGCGAGCGGGATTCCACCAGGGAACATAGTTAGACCTTCCGTACCAAAAGTAGGCACTGTGGCAAATCCTCCGGAACTCATTAGTCCGCTACCCTGAAAACCACTTGAAACAGTAAATGGATCTATTCGATTTGTTAGCTGTGGCATAGATCCTGTAAACTTTTCAGGGGCAGGAATGGCCTGAACGGGTGTGCCTAAAATAGGCAATTCAGCTGTCCCATAAGAAGTCATAGCCTTATTAGGATCTCCTACGATATCAACAGGCGCTTGTTGATCTGTGCCCAGTGTTTGGCCCATTTTTTCAGGGAAGAACCCAGCCGCCGCAACCATTGACTCACCCAAGCCTGAAATACCTTGCTGTAATGCTTGTTGCTGCAACTGCTGCTGCTCTATTCTCTGTTGATCTTTCATGCGTGCCTCAGCTATATTCATAGCTATCTGCTGCTGCTTGATATTTTCTTTAGCATCAGCTTTCAGCTTCTCTAAGTTAAACATCTCATCAGCCATCGCTATGCGCATCTTTTCTGCTTCTGCTTCTTGCTGGGCACCGATTCTGCCAACACCACCTGAAAGTGCTCTTGAATCAGCCTCTTGAAGGGCTGATAATGATTGTATATCTGATTGCAACTGAGCCTCAAAACCTCTTTCGTAAGCGTCAAATGGAATAGATAACTCCTCGTATACATTTACACTTGCTTTTCTTCGGGTATCTGCAAATAACTTTGCAGCATCTTGCTCTGCTTGCCGAGATGCTTTTGCTGAATCAGCTGATGTTTTAAAGCCTCGTGCAGCTTTAGCAATCCCTAAACCTAAACCCAAAATAGCTGTTACCATAAGAAATATATTAGGTAAAGATAGTAAAAAACTACGGATAACTTTTCATTACACTACTTCCCACAGCGAATAACTCTACTGCCTCAGTATTGGTGTTCTCCAAAGTAAACTGCATAAAGTAACCTCTGGCGCCGTGTGACTCAGCCACAGGATCTTTCAAGAAGAATATAAAATCGCCTGCTGCTGGTATAGTTCCTGCCGTAAGAAGAACAGGCTCAGGCACCGTAGTGTCTACTGTAATGGTGTTAGTAGCCTGATCAACCGCAGTAACCTCACCAGTGTACACCGAAGAAGTGGTCGCGTAGATGTAATCCCCCACACTAATAATACTGCCAATAGAATTGGCGAAAGTTATTGTAGTCGCTGCAGCAACACCACCCACAGCGGTGCAAGAAGCAATACCATTTACACTACGAGACTTGAAGTTTTTCGTGCCCTCGTTTTCTCTTAAAAAAGTAAACCACTCACCTTCCTTTTGCACGAAGTAGGTGGATAACATTGACCCCGTACTTAGATCAGTTAACAAGCTTGTGCATCCCCACTTGTCATCACTTTCGTAAGACATTGTTTTGAATAGCTTGATTGTCTTAGGCTCAATATTTATTACACCGGTTATGGTTGAGTTATACTGAACACCATAGTAGTTATTTCTAAGATCATTTGTGTTATGTCGATACAGCTTGCCCTGGTTCCAGCTATAGAAGAACCCATTCATCCCTATCATAAAGTCAGGAAGAAAAGAGTAAAACGAAGGCCATCCTTGGACCCCCTCATCATACGATACTGTTATTGCGTCTGCCATAGTTTATTTTTAACAAGTTCCTGTACAAGTTGTTACTGCCGTTACAATTCCATCAGCATTTACCGTCACACATTTAGCACCACCAGCAAAAACAGGGAATGTACCCGCCGGATGCTGAGTAACGCCGTTTATATCTAAAAACGCCCAATCATTTACGGAGATGCTTGTTGATACACCTGTAGCATTCCCAACGTGAGCGGTGTACATGAAGGTATTATATGTAGCACAAGCCCCTCCAGCAGGACCCGCAGCGAATCTGTTTAGTTCAATAGGGCAGTTTACTGTAATGCTCGGCTTGCCCGTGCAAGGAGACTCAATAACAAAAGACGCCGTGCTTGGCGTTGCGTTTGGTTTTGGTATGACCATCACGCAAACCCCTGGATTTGCAGTGGTAAGGCTCGTACCTCCTGCAGCGTTATTGGCGTAAGGACCCAGTGTTACTGAAGCTGGAGCTGACTGAAACGTATTAGTAGAGGTCTGCCAGTTGTACTCGGTTACGCTGTAAGTAGCACCGTTACTGCCCGTGGCATTGTCTATAGGGGAAGTGCACGCTGCACCGCCAGCTATCGTGCCCACGAGTCCCTGTAGGTATCCTTCAGTTGATGATGAATATTCAGACGCAGACACGCCTCCGTATGTCCAAGTACACTTAGCCGGTGCATCTGTGGGTTGGAATCGAACCAAAACAGCTCCGGTAGAAGTTCCTAAGTCATAAGTAAAGTTGTACTTACCCTGACCAAAAACAATCCCAGGTATTTGGCTGCCACAGCTTACTGTGCAAGTATCACATATTGTTTGCTGAAGTAGCACGCCGCCAACTTTTTCTCGATAATAACCTGCCGTTCCATAAAAGCCGTCAGGTGCAGGTATGGTTAGTTCCGCATCGAGCCACACATTAGTGGCGGCAGCGAAGGTTAGTCCATCATAATAAAAAGACGTTGGTAATGGCATAATTTAATTATTTAACAAGTTCCTGAATTTATTACTATCCCAAGCGCTCCTATCTCCACCCAGTTCTTAGGGTTGGCTGTAGCAGGAGCCGTAGGATCTACAACATAAAACCCTGCCGTTGGGTACACATCTACGCTACAATTAGTATTTGCATATACAGTATCACCCAATACAGGTATTGAACTATTGCTTGTAAAGGCATACTGCTCCGATCCAAATGTGTCTGTATTTACGGCACAAGCCTGGTTTTGACTAAACTGCACAGGGCTAAAGAACGCTGTATTGCAATCATCGGTGCAATCGCAACAAACCTCATCGGCACTTGTAGCACTGTAGCAAAGCTTATTGTACACAATATCGCGAAGATCCCATACCAAGTATAGATATTGATTGCCTGATGGTATATTAAATGCAGCAGCGGTGGCCTCAAATATGTTAGTTGATGGATTTACTATAGGCGTTACATCAGTTGCATTTGCAAGTAAAGATGTGATATCTGCTGCGGTATTATCATACAGAACATTGCTTGATAAAATCTTAAACTTGTTTGTTCCCAAGTTAAAATTAAAATTATCCAAACCGATCTTGTTTGTTCGCAATGTTATATCTGCTCCACTATAAGGGAAACCACCGACAGATCGAACACCTGTTTGAGATGAGTAGAAAGCGCTAAAGGTGTTGCTCAATGCAACAGCATTTTGCAATACCGGACTGAATGTTAGCCCATCATTCCATTCATACTCTATATGTATGTCCTGACCATTAGTGTTGTTGGTGTTAGCCACTACTTGCACCACGGTAAGCTCCTCCTCTGGAGGACAGGTTACAGATAAGCTATAAGAAGCCTGTCGCGAGGCAGGAGTAACAGTAACTGTTGCCGTCTCAGGACTTGCTGCTGATTTATTGAAGCTAAACGATCCCACACCATTGACCGGACCTGAGGTAAACGTAGTCCCATTCCATACCACATCGATTGTGATGGGCCCAGTAGACACTCCGTAATTAATAATTACTTGACCTATAACATTACCAAGCACTGCGGTATAAGTAAACGCATCGCTGGTGTTCACTTGATCTATTAGCTGACCACAAGGTATTTCTACCGGATCTAAAGGAACCTTTATATTGTTGCTGCTCAGTACGTACTCATCCATATATGGATCATAGCCTCCAAGCTTCTGAGTAGTTATCTGCTCATTAAACTGACTTCTGAAATAAGAGCGCATCCCTTGATCAGATATTACATTCAAAGCATCACTACCCTGACTACCCCCCTTAAGATGCAGAACTGCTCCTCTCTTGCTATCAGTAAAGAACATTGATGACCCCCAGAAAACAAAGCTCTCAGGATTGAAACTGATTCCGTAATCTTCAGTGCGAGCGATCTGCGTTCCTAATACTTCAGGTACAGAAACAATAGCTCCACCACCAGTAGAGTCAGATATTACATTTTTGCCGGACAACACATAAGATATCTTATCCTCTTGCAGAACAAGTATATCTGTCTGTCGAGCATATAGTTTCATGATAGGGCCGAACCTTACCTCAAGATCCTTGAAGTTGGCCAGGCCTAAGTTAAACTCGTTAAGGTTATTTACATTGGTCGAGTCGCTATATACACCACTATAGGTCATACCGGCAAAGCGATGCGCCTGCTTAAAGTCTTGATTTGATACAGCCAGCACTCGGTTACCAAGATTGAAACTCTTACCGTCTATCCTATCTTGTATCCTGAAGCTTTCACATCCATTACCAAACGTGTAACAGTTAGCAAAATCTAAAACTGTAGTAAGAGGATTAGTTGGTGTCTGGTCAATACTCCCCGATGCAGGAACCTCAGAGTTTGATCCCGGCACAAACTCTCTCTTCGCTCTGTGGTAATTTAATCCAGTTCCCGGATCGGTGTATATGTCTAATAAATTAGACGCATCAAAGAATAAGTTAGGGTCAGCTTCAAGTGGCTCGGTCTCAAACAAGAAAAGACCATCAGCCCTTGTAATATCAACTTCTAATCTAACTTTTGGCTTACCTCCACCAGCACCAAAGCACCCAGGGATAGAACCGTTGTTGCACAGAAATTGCTGAATGTTAGGAGCAACACCTGTCTGCCTTACAGCTATTTTAATATCAAAACATGTTGACGGCAATGTAGATGATGTATATAGTGTAGGATCAAAGTGTATGTCAAGGTTGTCATTGATATCAGCATTTGCTGCAATCATTGATCCTTGCAAATCATCACCTACAGCCCAGGCATGAAAATTAGGGTAATCTACGCTTGCCGTGTATGTGCGATCAAACAGAAGCTCTAAGTTGTCGCATCCACCGGTACCAGGATTATTGTTACCACCTCTGGTGTTTCGAACTCGTATTCTAATACGAGACCCTGCAGGAATATCTATAGCATTACCTGATGATGGATCATTAAGACTCACATTGGTTACCTGTGTGTCGCCACAGTCACTTGTTCGCTTACCCTGTTTAGTTTGTTTTTCTCTAAGGTTTATCAAACCATTTGTATCCACTGACCATCCAGATGGTTTTAGTTTTATGTACAGCCCAGGCAAGCTACCCGTAGTAATCTGATCGCTAAAGCAAGATTGCTTGTCAAGAACCTCAGCCTGCTCGAAGGTGGTTACAGGACCACTCGCATCCATCTTTACTGTAAGGATATCTCCTACCGACACTAACGCTTGACTATCCCCTTCAAGTTTAAACCAATAGCTACTCGGATCAGGAACAAACGATTCAGCCACATTGGTATCTTGGTTCTCCCCTTGTTGGTAGAATATGTAACTAAACACTGTATTATACGCACCTTCACTTGGCTTACACACAAACTTGTAGTGTTTAGCCCAATGTGGTGCTACGCTCTGCAAGTTGACTTTTATTTGGTTCTTGCTTACAGAGGTGGTTGGAGGGAAGAATATCGTGTTGGTGTCACTAACCTGAACTGTAGAAGCTCTACCATACTCATCCATATATACAATACCCACCTCATAATCTCTATTGCTATGCAAGCTTAGAGTGTTTGATGTAGTAAGGAAAGATGCGTAGGTTGCGGCTGCATTAAACGTATAGTAATTATACTGAACACTTATGTCCCCACCGGAACCATTATCATAGTAATATTGAACAGCAGGTAGCTGAACTTTGAACCCATTAGTAGTTGGTGTTAGCTTAACCGGCTGCTGCTGACATATTGAAATAGTCGGCGGGAACGCACCGATAGGATTGGGGCAGGTGCCATCAATTGCTGAATTAACAAACACAAAAGACACTGTGCCGGGGTATGGTGTTTGAACTTGCGCATTGAACTTGTCAGTTAAAGTGCCGCCCTGATCCGTAGTATTGGTTGGTATTATAGGCTGTATATTAGCTATAGTGCCAAAAGCCTCCTGAAACTCAAGTGAAGATGTTAGCGCATTTACAGATGTATAGTCTGTAGGACACGTAAAGTTTAGTGTTAAGAAGAATGGAGAGTCAGCCAAGAATGGTGTAGCTGGTATCTGAGCCCCTCCATTGTTATTCTGAAAAGAGTTGTTGACTGAGAACCTAAACGTTAGCTGGCTCCCTGCAGGTATCGTAGGGTTGGTAGCCGTCAAAGCACTAAGATCAAACTCTATCTCTCCGTCCGGCAGTGACACGATATTGGCAGGGTTCTCAATAGACCAATTGGCTGTTGCCGTAGTGGGCGTAGGGAAGAACTCGCCGCCCAGCTCAGAAGTCAACGACTCAAGATCATATCGAATATCAATAATAGACCCGCCGTCTGTTCGTCTTATATCATACTGCTCTACGTAGTTTCCATACATCAGTCTGTTACCTTGAATCGTCTGTGCCTTGGCACGAAGAGGTACATTATCATACAACCTCAGCAACTCATCATCTGGAAGCAAAGAATATATCTCACTATTAGTAAATCTGTGAGTGTAGAAACTGTCATCAGACCACCCTAAGTCGCTCTTGTTGAATCTTTTTATTACGTATATAGCATTTGATCCACTCTCCTTGTATAGAAGCTGAACCTCTTTAACTCTTTTGGATCCAGTAGAAAACGTCACATCAGCCGCGTTGAAGCGATTGATCATGCTGTCATTATTGTAGTTCTCGAAACTAAACCTAAAGTCAAATGGCTGAAAGGCCGGGTTAGTAAACAACGATATCGCACTATACCCTCCATCTAAATATCTATATCGATAAGCAAAGGATATGAACCGGTACTCCATGTAGTTTTCCTGACCGGCCACATCGATTAGATCCACATAGGGTGTGCCAAGTGGATCAGTGGTGGCCGTAGAGTCCTCAAAGCCAGGTATCTTAAGAATAACACTGATGTCCTCTTCTTGCAATGGATCCGTAGGATCGGTATCCACATTGTAGTTTCTTTTTACGTTTATATATCGAGGAGGGTTTAAGTCATCTGTAAAGTACAAGTACTCATCCACCTTGTCCACCCCTGTGATCAAATATGCAGGATCAAAGTTTAGCACAGTCTCACTTATAACATGATATAGTAAAGTACCAGTGCTTGTCTCAAAAGAAAGTATCAAGTCAACCTTCCCAGATGCAGAAGACGTATTTGCCGGGTCGTGTACGAACCAATATATAGTCTCTCTCATCCCGTCCTGGAACGCCCCTATACATCGAGCAGATGAAGACAAAGGATTGCCCAAGTACTCAATGCTCGGTGTAAGAAGAGTGTTACCCTTTGAGTTCTCCACCGCACCTATCTCAGTGGTTTCAGTAGACCCAAGGCGCACGTTTAGTGCATCTACGTATTCTCCAAGTGGAACAAGCCGCTCATCAACAGACTTGTTCATGCGGCCCTTAATAAAATTAGTTTGTACTATCATATTACTTTATCCATTTGCCTTGGCCACGCAGATTCATTAGTAGTCTGCCTGGATGCATATTGCTGATCCTTATCTTTGCGTTACGTAATAAAGCGGATTTATCTTTTTGTGCACGCCTGACCATGTACTCAGGAGCTGCTAATCGATTATTCAAAAACGCATACTTGATGGCTGCGTAAATATACTCTTCAAAAAGCTTATTAACGCTCACGTTAGAGTCATCACCCTTCTCCATTCCATCTGAAACATACTCCAATACCACAGACTTGCCCGACATGCCTGAGCTAAAGTTGATGACGCCACCTCTTTTATCGATGCCAAACGTAGGGTTGGAATTTGCAGTTTCAGTGTTGAGGCCATAGCGAGCGCCTACTGCATAATCAAAGTACCAGCAATCATCAACGCAATAGCCCAGGCAATTGTTGTACGGGCTGTTAGCGTTTAAATAAATAGATTTTGATATCCCATCTATTCTTTCTTGCGTCAGCTGAGACTCAGCAGGTGACAAGACATTCCCATCGACATCAAAAAGTATATTGTAGTCGTTGTCTTGTAGGTATGCATTACTCCAGTTGGTTTGTATGTTTTCCGTCAAAGGTCTTAAGCACCCATCCTCATATAGAGATATGCGAACCCAGTTTACATAGTCCGGTGGGAATACGTATCTAAGCTGATCGTTAACCTGAAGCTGAAGAATTTTAATCTCCTTCATCGCGTCATAGTTAAGCTCTTGTATTGCACGCTTCGCAAAGAACACTACCTGATACCTGTTAATGTTGTTTATGAGCTCATTGTTACCCTGATACATCAACATAAAATTGTTGACGATATCATTCAAGGAAACATATTGATATGATCCCCAGTTAGCATCCAAAGGCGCTACCTGCCCATTTTCGTAATATTGATAATCAGTTATATATGACATATGTTAGCTTGTTTCTTGTGTATCAATTGCTTCTTCTGTTTGAGCAAACTGCACCACCTCAGCCTCTCTAATCTCTATACCAACGTACTGGCATATCTTCATTATCAGTTGTGGTTGATCCGATAGAGGCAACTCGAAGTCCTGAAAGTCGGACTGCGATGAATCGAATAACGGCTCACCACCAGCCAGTGATACAAAAGTCCATTTCGGATCCTTAGGGTATCTAATATACTGTGAGTGTACATCACCTGCATTTAGTATTGTTGATGGATATACAGTAATAACATTACCATCCAACACGTAACAAGGAAACTGCTTTGTTGGTGCAGTTAAGTTAGAACTTGTAAGGTTAAATATCTTTTTTTGAGTAACACGCTCAACCTCCGTAATATTAGCGCTGCTATATATGCGGTAGTTTTCAAGTATAGTAAAAATGTCTGAGCTGAGTCCAAGCGTAGAAGTACTCGGTACCGATGTGACATATGCTTGCGTAAAGTCAGTGGTGTTGATTACTATCGATCCGATAGGTGGGTTGGGTGATGATGGCGGCTGATCGTTAAATGGGTTCGAACCATCAATCAGCTGATTTGGTGATGTTTGTGTTGATGTACCGCTAAACAACAAACTTGGGTAGTAGAACACCTTGTTTATAAGATAGTAGTCTGAAGGCAGGTTGTATGTATTTGCGTTGTTTTGCGTTAGAAATACCTGCTCAGAAAAACTATCTATAACCTCCTCTAACCCCTTTATGATATCTGCATAACCACTGCCAGATGTTCTCTTATTCTCGCGGCTTATCCAGTTGTTGTACTGATAGAAGTAATCCTCAAAAATATCAAGCTGCGCCTGCTTGGCGTATAGGTTGAAATCCTGAGGTGAAATATATCCGTAATTGTTTTTATTGGCAATCGCCAACACTGTGTTCCTTACGTCATTTATTAGCATGACTATATCTTTTCACAAAGATACACAAAAAAAAGAGGCCCCCATTTTTTGAGGACCCCTTTAGTTAATGATTAATAATAACCTTCCGTTATACTACTTGAGTAACAGCTATCCCTGTTAAAGGAATATCATCCGTTATGTCAATAGTGCTATCAGTAAAAGCTTGTGTCCAACATTGAGCTATAGATGCATTTATTACATCAACATGATTCTGTGTAAAATCATTACCTTCAAATACACATTGCAGCCTTAATTGCATTCCTTCATCATAGGTTAGAATAATAGAATGGTTGGTTGTAGAAGTATCAAGTGATACCTTTACAGGATTCGCCGAAAAGTAAACATCCGGATTCGGGGATTGTTGTATAACTAAAAACTTTTGCATTTTTTATACCTTTTATATACTAACAGTAACTTCCTCTACATTACGTGAAAGAGGAGGTAAATCAAATAAAACTTCCTTCCAATTCGATTGAATAGCTTTTATAACAGTTTTCTGCAAAATCTCAAAATCACCGGGAGCAAAGCTTGAACCTCTTCCGGGACCAAGAAGAATGCTAACGCCATTATTATAGTATATAGGTATAGTGGTAGCAAATTGATTCGCCGCAAGAGCCGCAATGCCATCTAATGAAATTTGTTCATTCCTTACAAATGACCCTCCACTATATATAGGAATCTTCAAAAACTTCTTCATATCAAGTTGTGAGTTTTAAAATACAGTACAAATATACATAAAAAAAGGGGCGCCTTGGCCCCTTTAGTTAATGATTGCTAACAGTTATTAAGCAATAGCAATTCCGCTAACAACTACCGCACCTGATGCTGCCGAAACCAAGCCGGAAAGACTTACTTCATACTTTGGCTTAACCCAAGAAGTCTGAAGTGCTGCAATTACAGAGTCCTGAATAAGATCTCTAACACTGACGTCATTTGCGGCCATAGCCGTGTGAGTTATTGTAACAACATCTTGTGCTGCTGCATTTCCATAAGTAATAGTAACAGTAGTAGTACTTGCCTGCTCAATTAAAACAATGCCACCAATAGCAACTAACTGTGACGTTTCTCCTGTCGCTGTGATAGGAATAGATAAAAACTTTTGCATGATAAAAAATTTATGCGGTTAAAAAATACAGTACAAAAGTAATGATTATTTACCACCCTCCAGAAGCTTCGTAAGACCCTTGTAAACCTCTACACCATCATCGCTTTTTAGGAAGGATGACACTACGTGGAAGGGATCTTCTCCGAATGGTACAGTAAGCATTTTCTTTTTGTTACCAGGGATGTTGTAGTACACATCCTTGTTCTTGTTGCGCATCGTTAGAAGTCGCTCCTCAAAGAATTGTCTTACCTCGTCCTGGAACCCAAGCTCCGGATCATTGATAACCTCCATAAAGGTTTCTGGCTCTCGCATAGCAAATACTAATACATCCCTTTTAAGCTCAGCCGTAGACATCTTGTTTGCGGTAGGCCCAATAAGGATTCGAGAAACAGCAATAAGCCTGTCCATTGAAAGCTCTTTGGCTGCAATCTGTGCGTTAAGCTTTGACTCCATTATTGAGTACTCTGTCGCAGCATCTTTTTCGCTGTCCACCTCTTCAAACACATAGTCTCTTGAAGGATGGTAGTAAAGAAACTCCTGAAGAACCTGATTGTTTTTAGGAACACGCAACAACCCGTCTTCAAAGATGATTGGCTCTAAGATGGCATTGCCATCCTGCTCCTCCACAAAGGGTGACTTTTGGTTTCGAGCGTATCGGAGTTGTCTGTTTTCACCCGTTTCTTCATCAAAGTATAATAAAGGTGATCTGCGGGTGTGATGAGAAGAAAGCATATATGTTAAAGGTGCTGCATCTCTTTTTAGTCGGTACACTTTGTCAGTGTATACTTTTTTGTTTTCATTAGATTAAATTAAATTTTTAAAAAGGGGAGGGTTGCCCCTCCCCGTAATTAATGGTTACGCATCTTGGAATAAGAAGAAGTTGTTTGCACCTAAAGTACATACAGTTCTCTCAGTCAAGAAGTGAACCTCCATCGCGTCTAAAGAAGAAGTTCTTGCTCCACCAGCAGAACCAGTGATCCAAGTTTTATATCTTCTATCTTCAGTTTCGGAAGCGCGATATCTTACGTGTAAGAATGGACGCTTGGCGTTCTTACCTAAGATTTGATCGTATACAGTTGTAGAACCTGCAGGAACTAAAAGTCCGTTGATAGCTCCACCTGTAAGACCACCTCTCATAGTAGGATCGTTCAAGTATTTCCAATCAGTTTTGTAGAAGTCATAACCTCTGCGGAATCCTGAGAATCCGAGGTTTAATGCCATCTCCTCGTCATTGTCGAATAGACCATAAGAAGTACCACCAGCTCCGTAAGAGTTTTGAGCGGCCAACATATCGTCCATGTCAAATCCAAATTGACGATTCAAGAAGATAACGTTTTCTTCGATAGCACCTTGCTTGTCAAGTCTTTGAATGATTGCATCAAAGTCTGCCAAAGCGGTTGGGTTACCACCACCGTAAACATTACCTCGCTGACCGACAACATAGAATACTCCTTCAGTACCACCCTGTCCGTCAGTACCAGCAGCGTTACCGAAGTAAATTGCAGCACCAGACGCATTTTCAGCAGGAACAGCCTCTACAAGAGCAGTTTCCATGTAATCCTCAAAGCGTAGACGAGTATCGTGCTCAGACTTTAGGTACCATAGGTATCCGTTAGCTCCGTCCTCAGATGTGATTTCAATCCATCCAATTTGAGCCATGTCAGATCCAGATACAGAGTACTTGTCCTTGATGATGATAGGCTTGTTGTCAAAGATGAAGTCATCAGACTCTAAAGAGTTAGCCATTCCTTCAGTTCCTTTCTTAAATTCAGATCCGTAAATCCAAACAGTACAAGAAACTGCCGCGGCTACAGCTTGACCAGCAGCTTCGTAGTAAGAAACAGTGAATGTTCCTGCTGCATAATCTACTGCTGTTACAACAGCTTTGTTGCTTAAGTTTGATCCAGCTGTGTTGTCAGAGATCATTACTGTCTGACCTACACGGATAGCGATTCCACCTTGTCCCGCAGTAGTAGTACCACCTGGGATAGCTGGAGTTAAGTTATCATTAACCGTCCATATTGCGCCAGCATCTGTTCCAGCCGCTGCTGCAGACGTACAGTCAACATACTTAATGTGTAGTCTACCTTGCTCTGCCCATTTGATCATGTCAGAGTTAGTAGGCATTTCGGCACCCACCATTCGTAGGAATGATGAGATTGATCTATTACCATATCTCTCAAACTCTTTTTCATAAGTATCAGGTAGATACTGATTCAAAAAGTCGAAATTGGTAATGTAGTTTGATTCCAGAGTTACCCGTTCTGCCGAAGGTATTAGGTTAAACCCTGGGGTTGCATTTACTGCCATAGTTTCTAATTTTTAAAATTTACAATCGTTTTGCACTCTTAATGCGAAGTCCTCTTCCACTGCTCGTGTCACCCACAGGACGAATACTTAATCCGTTCTTGTTTAGCGACTGAGGTGCACTTCGAACCATATCAATGTTTTTAGATTTCTTAGTAACATTATCAATGGCCTCCGCCTTGCCTTGCTCATAAAAAAACTGCGCGAACTTTTCGGGGTTCATTGCAATAGATATTGCTCTATGATACCCGGCTGCATCCTTCATCATGCCAGTCTCTGAATCCATAAATCCATTAATGAAATTACTGATGTCAGACTGTTTATTCCGAAGCTCAGCAGCATCGCCCGGCTTATAAGTATAACTACGATCATTCACAGATACCTCAAAACCTTTGAAGTCCTGCCCAAACACATCCTGTGTTTTTTGAATGAACCAGTCGTACCGCTTTTTATTCGCCTCCTCCTGAGTTTTGGATTCCTCCATAAAACTTCTATAACGATCAAATTCCTCTTGTTGCTCCGCAGAACGAGCATCCCCACTTGACTCAAGAGGGACCCTATATTGTTCTTGTTGCTCCTTAAAGAACTTTTTCGCTTTAGTAAGCTCTCTTTTTTTTGCCAACTTCCGCTTCTTAACCTCTTTCTCATCGTCGAAGTCTTCATCGAATCCAAACTTGTCCTCCATGAGGTCACGAATATCATCTTTGTCCAACCCCTCCTCTGTCGAAGTATAATAGCTGGTTAACAAAATATCTTCATCAAGGTCATCGTAGTTCTTCTGTAGCTTTACAAAGTCTTCGATTCCCCTGCCAGTTTCCTTTTTATATTTAAAGAACGCTGATACATCTTCTGGCAAGTCCTCGTTCGCCTCTCTTTGAGCAAACAATTCATCCACCGAACTGATGTCTTTGTCATACCGACTCTTGATATAATCAAGAACATCGGTATCTCCTATTTCTCTCTCAACCTCCTGAATCTCTTCAGTAGGCTGTGATACAGGCTCCTCCACCTTAGCAACCTCCTCCTGCACAACATCACCCTGTTCGGCTGCGTGCTTATCCAAGAGCTGCTGCTCTATCTCCTGAGTAGATTTCTGCTCTACTCCCTCCACCACTTTTACTGTGAATTTCTGATTTTCCATTTAATTAAATTTTACGCAAAGTTAAGTAATATATTTTCTATCTATCGAGGCTCAAATTCTGCAAAGTCAAAGCCATCAAGGCTATCTTCCTTAGACTCAAAATCAAATGCAGGCAGATTGCGTTTACGTTGCTCAATCATTTTAGACTGCTGCGTATTAGCCATGCTTATCCTTTCTTTCTTGCCCTCTTCGCGCATTGATTCTCGCTCGTCCATTTGAGCCTGTTGCATACCATGTAGCTGCATGTTGTATTGGAACTCAAGCCCCATCAGTTGCTGTTTCAATGCAGCTTCACTTTGTTTTTTCTTAACATCGAAGCTTGCCTCAGCTTGAGCGATTTGTATTTTAGATTGAGTTTCCATTTCAATCTTCTTCATTGCTGTGGCTGCCGCCATCTGCTGAGATTGCATCTGCATTTGAGCGGTCATCTGCTGCTTCTGCATTTCCTGTTGCTGCTGCTTCTGCATCTGCTGCTTTCTCTTTACCTTAAGCAACTGATTGGCAACCTTAATATTTTTTATCTCTCTAATGTCGATAGCATCCTCAAGGCTAATGTCCTGCTTAGACAATGCCATCTGTATGTTCTGCTCAAGCATTGCCTTTTGCTCTTCATCAGGAGACATCTCTATAAATATCCCAAAGTCATGCAAGTAGAGATTTTTTATATCCTCTAACATTTTTAAGTTGTACTTGCCAATCTGCATAGCAAACTCATCTCTGAAATCTGCGTACTCTAATACATCGGCACATCTCAAAGCAAGAGCTTCAGCCAATGTTTTGGTTATAAATAAACTTCCTTGAAGGATATGCCTTGTTGCTGTGTTTGAATTTAATGCAGCAAGCTTTTGAACACCAACCAATGAATTAGGATCAGGTGTTGACCCGTCTCGTGCTTCATTCAAGCCCGTTACAGCTCTAATCATATTAAGGTAATGATTATAGTTGTTTATTAGCATGGTCATCTTAGAGGCCCCGCTATTAGACGTTAACTGACTAATAGGAACTCTTGCATTATTAAAGTCACCATCTTGAGTATAACTGCGACCGACTACACTACCTGTCTGGAAGTATAGCCTTAGCGCATCCTCAGGATTGTAAGCATTCCCTGTCCCAAGGTCAACCTCATTTAGTCCGTCAGCATCTATAAATACACCATCCGGCACAACACGCGAAACAACTTGCTGAAGTTTCAAATGTGTGATCTGTATCAAATCCGCAAATGGGATCATTCGTCTAACCAGAGACTCAACAACCCCTTTGTACATTCTTGGTGCGCAAGCCACGTAGTTAGGCAGTGCATATTGGTTGGCTGAATTAGGGCGAACCATGTTCTTCATCATATCCCATTTTAGGATAATGTTGGTCCCCATAACCATTACCCCCTCATACCAAACATCAATTCTTTTTTCTACTCTCTCGAAGTTGCCCTCCTCCATCATTTCTTCTGGTGGATTAAACTGATCATCTTTCTCTACAGTTTTAAAACTGCCGTCACTTAGCTTTTTCTTTTTGTATACAAAGCTATTAGTGGTCTTGTAGTTAAAGTATAACAGTGTGCAGGTGTCCCTGGCGAACATGCTATTCTCATACATAGCAGCTACATTATAGTAGTCATACCATGACTGGCTGTATTTTGATATCTCCTCAAGGTCTGCCGGAGTAAGATCAGGGTTTATTTTTAAAACCTCTGTTATAGGAATAGTTTTTATCTCTCCCCAGTAAAAGCAATCTTTGAAATACGGATCCTCTGTGTAGCTATATACCACATGTGCCGGGTCAACGTACTCAACACGTACTCCATCTCCATCTTGGAAAGTGTGCTTACACATCCCTAAGCCTAATGTTGTTATGTCGTAATCAACTCTTTTCCTGATGTCTGAATAATGATTCTCATCCAAAAGAGTGTTTATTGCTACTTCACTTGCTATCTCTATAGCAGGCTTGTAGTTCATTTGCATGTAAAGTTCAAGTTCCGTATCAGTTTCTGGAAGCTCTTCTGGATCTACCTCAAAAAGGTCAATGCCGAACTCATCTTGTATTTTATCAAACAAAGGTCGAGATATCATATTTCTCTCAACCTTAGTTTGGAACTCATTTCTTTTTTCTGCAGACAAAGCATCCTGTGCATAACACTTGACATCAAACAGCCTGTCTGACATTCCGTTAACCACAATATCAACGAACTTAGGTATAATAGGAACCGGCGTCCAGTCCAAGTTTAGATAGCTCAGATCACCGTCAATAGCAAGCTCATTCTTGTACTTGCCTACTGACTGCTCGCCTCGCGCATATAGCCGAAGTCTGTGAAACTCCCTAAACTGATTGTAAAATCTGCAGGACAACCCGTCCCGTCTGAACCATTCATACTGAATAGCTTGTCCTACCTGCAAGCCGAACTCCTTTTTCTTTTTGTCTGCATCCGAGACAAATTGATCAGGGAAGGCCGCAGACTTAATGTCGATCTGGATTCCTTTCATTTAATAAGTTGGCTTACTGAACTACTATTATTATACCTTGCAAAATTAATACTTATTTTTGATTTCTGTGGAGCAGGTGTGTACAGGTGCTTTTGATTCGCCATTATAGCCAACCCTGAACTGATGGCGGCATCATACTTCGTTCGATTGTTAATATCAAACTTAGCCCAGTCCTCCAATGTTTTAGTGAAGTACATTGTGCCCATATCGTCTGGGTCCCTGAAAGACCCTGACATATCAATCCCTATATGCCTTTCAATATAAGACTCTATAGCTGCCGCGTGAGACTGCTTCACATCCTCCGATGAGTTGGGTATGCCTCCAAGCTCTTTCTCTGTCTTAGACAGCTTGTTATAAGTCTTATCCGGCCTGTTCATTGAGAACCCTCTGTATCCTCTGTTCTTTAAATGATACAGTAATCGAGGCTTGTTGTTCTCCGCAAGGATAGGCATGCCATAGAATACGCAAGCCATAAGAACTTCCTCGAAGAATATCTCTGCGGTCTGGGGTCGTGCAATATACTCAAGAAAAAATTCATTGCTCGGTGCGTCATCCATGTTGAACTTAGTCAGTCCATGCAGTGCACCATTCGAGCCCTTACCGACTACCACGCCTGATATATCATAGGAGTCACACCCAAAACAGCCCAGGTGCTCATTGCCTGGATACTTAATACCATTTCGAATATCCACTCTATTCTGTAAATGTGGAGGTGGTGTCCAGCTTACCAGGAACCGACCGCTTTTATTTGGACTCCATATAACCTTCGTATCTTTTACTCCGTTCTGCCATGAGAAAGAACCTCTCGTTAAATGATGTGCTGTAATCAATGAGTCATTATAGTCAATCTGCTGATAGATCTTTGTAAGGTTGAATATAGACTGCTTACTCTCATCTCTAAATGCATGCGACTCACTGCGAGGGAACTGCCGATAAAACTCATTAAGAGCATCCGGATCAGCACCAAGCGACTCAACTTCGTTATCCCAGTAGCTTATCGCGCCCTGGTATATATCTTCACCATCTACACCCACAACAGGGTTGTCAGGAGTATAGAACACCGGCATACCATACCGATCAATATACCCTTCAAAGTTCCATTCCATAGGTATAAACAATGAATACAGACCGCTCTTGGTTTGACCGTTAGCATTTCTGTTTCTTGGATCGGAATCCATGTAGAGCTTTTTGAAGTTACTACCTCCCTTGTCAAGGGCGTTGGAAGTAGACCCCATCATGCACTTACCGATAATCTTACTACCCAGCCGTAAACACGTTTTAGTTACGCGCCAGTTGTTCAGGATGTTCTCAGGCTTCTCCCACTTACCACTCTCATCATGTAAAAGCAGCTTCAGCTTTTCACCATCATAGCTGTTGTCAGATGTGTTCTTCCAGTCAATAGTTGTATCAAGACCTTCCAGTCTTTCTTCATCTATGTCGTACATGTTCTTCTTGGTGATCTTGGATGCCGGAACTCGGTAAGCTAACTCTGTCTTCGGCTTATCCATACCATCCTGAATAGGCTTGAAGAAGAATGGATAATTGTTAGATATAGGAACTACCTTGTCGGTGAACATCTTCTTGGCGTCAGATCCCGTCTTAGACAGTATACCAACGCGAGCATCTTTGGTTATCGTGGCTTGATTCACGCCCTCACACGAACTCATAAATGAAAACCCGGAACGCCTGATCTTAAGGTAGCACATTCCAAAGCTGCGTGGATCTGCCTTGCATGCCTCCCAGTATATATAGAATATTCTATTAGCCTCACGGAAGTCAGGGTGCCCAACGTCTATCTTGGTCCACTGTAAATACATATAGTGCGTGCCGGTAATGTAAGTTGGTACGCCGTTGTTGTAGAACCAGAATCCCTCCTCTCTGCGATCAAACTCCTGTTCTATATAATCAACCCATTGGTTCTTAAATTGATCTGGCGCGTCATGCCACTGAAATATAGATGATATGCGACTTAGCTCCCTTGGATATTCAAAAGACTCCCAATACTGATCAGCTTTAGTATCGCTGCGCTTATATACGTTCTTTGGCTTTGCAGGTAATGCTATCTTGACGCCATTGATGTCATACACCTCACCTACAGTGCCATTCTTAGATATTACTACAAGATCATGTTTTTTATTATACCCATACTGCCATGTGTGTGCCTTGTTTTTGTTTGACAGCACACTCTTTGGTATGTAGTCCTTGACTACTCTGTAGATGCTATTTTGATCTTGATTCTGCAAATCCTTTTGGTGTATTAGTTTTCTTTTCCAAGGTGTTGCCATTTAACATGGCACTTTCGTTTTCTATGCGTGTTAAGATCTCAAACGCATCAAAGATGGCGAGCTTTTTTGTAGCTGCTGCATTCTTTAACCTATCGGCAGCCAGCTCATCATCCTTGTCATACTTGATGATATCTTCTTTAGCAACCTTTATAAGTTGCTTAACGGCCTTGTAGCCGGCTTCAATAATGCTCTTCTTAATTTCTGAAGTGTCTGTTGTATTCATCTTGCCACTTTATATCTTTTGTCTTTTCATATTCTTTATAAATGGCAATAGCCTTTGGGCACCTATCCCACCTGTACTTGCCCTTTATTCTTTTTAGCTTACACCCGCATTCCAACCAAGCCTCTATCTTCTCCACCTATAGCTTTAGTTTAATGTTTGACGTAAACATGCGATATAGCTTTTCCCCGTCAACCTGAAACGCATATTCACTATCAGGTTCAAACGAAATAGTATCACCCTCTTTTAGCCCTTTGCTTTCCAGCTCCTTATTAATATACTTAATTATTCCGACTAATGGCTCCTCGCCAGCCTTGAAGATAAAAGACTCCTTAGCGTCAACCGGCTTTATAAAGCAATACTTACCATGAGCCTTCCATTCATTGTCCTTCTTGTACAAGAAAAACTGTTCGTGGTCTATAAAGAAAAGATCATCCTTAAAAAAGCTACGTCCACTTTTTTCTCTTCCTTTCATGTCGTAGAAGAACTTAAATACGTTATGGTGCACAAGTAGGGTGTCCCCAATGCTAATAGGCCCATCATAATTGATAGGTGTCTCTACTACAGTTGCAAATCTGTTTGATGCCTTATGATCTTCCTGAGATACGCTTGTGACGAAATCCATTCCGCCAATGTTTTTAATGTTGTCGTATCTACGGTTATTGTAAGGCCTTACAAT
>FUIF01011133.1_pt1 | contig 21805 bp, 31 predicted proteins | sample 1003461 | NCBI WGS metagenome assembly FUIF01 (sample SAMEA80401918, study PRJEB19352) | marine metagenome | reverse complement strand
CTTCATGCTTCCCTTTGCAATTTCGATCAAAACCTGGGATGTTGTTGGTCTCCAGACCTTCTTCGCAGTAATTGATGCATCGAAAATTATTCAACTTTCATTATGAACATCTTTGTAACTTCTCCATATCCTGCGGAGAGTGCAATTTGTCTTCCAGACAAACACATCGTCAAGATGCCTTTGGAGTGTTGTCAAATGCTATCCATTGTTGCATCTGAAAAATGGGGACATGGTTACGGAACCCTCCCCAAACTCGATGGTACACCTTACAAAACGGAAAAAGGTGCGTTCAGAAACCATCCCTGCACCAAATGGGCAAACGAAACGATCGACAATGCATATTGGTTGATCAAGTGGGGATTGAACTTGTGTTCTGAGTACTCTTTGCGTTATAATAAGACGCACTCATGTGAGGGTACGTTGACCCATGCGTATTACCTTTTCCCTAAAGGTAAGATCACCAACGTGACTCCCTTCGCTCGTGCAATGTATGATGAGTTTAAGTTTGATGACTCTATCGATACTTTCACTGCATACAAGATGTATATTGCATCTAAACCTTGGGTAAAGGATAATTACCTGCGACTTCCACAACGTAAACCTGACTGGGTTTGATTTATTATGAACAACACTGACTTTCTTTGGGTTGAGAAATATCGTCCTCAGACCATCGAAGATTGTATTCTTCCTGATAACGCTAAAAAGATGTTTCAGGAATTCTTGAATAAGAAAGAGATTCCCAATCTTCTTCTTTCTGGTCCTCCTGGTATCGGTAAGACGACAGTTGCGAAGGCTCTCTGTAACCAACTTGGAGTAGATTACTATGTCATCAACGGATCCGACGAAGGTCGATTCCTGGACACTGTTCGGAATCAAGCCAAAAACTTTGCATCGACCGTCTCACTTTCTGCAGCTGACGCAAAACACAAAGTCATCATCATTGATGAGGCTGATAACACAACCCACGATGTACAACTCCTACTACGGGCAAACATTGAGGCGTTTTATAACAACTGCAGGTTCATCTTCACCTGCAACTACAAAAACAAGATCATCGAACCCCTCCACAGCCGATGCGCCTGTGTTGATTTTTCCATCACTGGTAAACAAAAACCTGCAATCGCTGCCAAGTTCTTCGGTCGCCTCCAAGAAATCCTGGGTGCAGAAAGTGTTGAATTTGATAACAAGGTCCTGGTAGAACTCATCAACAAACACTTCCCTGACTGGCGTCGTGTTCTGAATGAGTGTCAACGTTATTCTGCGGGTGGTAAGATCGACTCCGCAATTCTTGCTGAATTCTCTGATGTAAATGTCAATGCACTGGTTAAAAACCTTAAGGAAAAAGATTTCTCCGAAGTTCGACGTTGGGTCGTTAATAATCTGGACAATGATCCTGGTGTACTTCTTCGTCGCGTTTATGATGCTCTTTACGAAGCCCTTGTTCCTAGCTCTATTCCTGCTGCTGTCTTGGTTATTGCTAAGTACCAATACCAAATCGCTTTTGTTGCAGATCAAGAAATCAATCTCCTCGCGGCGTTGACCGAGATTATGGTGGAGTGTGACTTCAAATGATTGACGTTTTCGGCAATGATATGGATGCCAAACAAGTTATTCGTTTTGGAGTAGAACTTCCTGGATATTATGCTACAAAATCTGGAAAGATTTTTAGCACTAAAACAAATAAGTATATTTCAATGTTTCCAGGCAAGAATGGGTATCTAAGTTGTTCTCTGAGTTTACCTGTTGACATTTTTGGAGATCATTCTTATTTTAAAGCCAACTTTAAAAGAGTGACATTCAATTTACAACAACAGGTTCATAGACTTATTGCAGAAACTTTCATCCCTATAGATGATAATCCACCCATCCCGATTGAAGATTGGGACAAAACTCCAGAAACTGCAAAACAATTTATTAGAGAGTCTGCAAATGTCGATCACATTATTCCAGATTTGTCTAATAATAGTGTGAGTAATTTGAGGTGGGTTACACCTAAACAAAACAATTCTCATAGAAAAAAAGTGGAGTATGATTTCAAATGAATTTTAAAGCAAAGGTCTATGTTCGTCTGAGAGCCGCAGTTGATGACTCTGCAGGTAATGCTGTTCGTGCAGCATGTAGTAAACTTTCCGATATGACTTTCAATAAGTTGCGATTGGGTAAGTTGATTGAGATTGATTTTGAGGCAGACAATGAAGAGTATGCCAATCAAGAAGTAGAGAAACTTTGTAAACGATTTCTTGCTAATGAAGTCATTGAAGACTTTGAGTTTAAAGTTTGGAGTGCAGAATGATTCCAACTACACATTGGATTCGATTTACTGAATATCATAAACTCGCAGATCTTGTTGGTATGCGTGGTGCAGTCTACGGATTTGTTTGGAGTGATATGAAACCATCTTCAACTGATTCTCCTTCTGATTTGGCGGAATGTGTCTACATTGGAGAGTCTGGTGGGTTTTATTATGACAAACAAAATGGTCACAAAGGAAAGTTGAGAAGTCACCTACATAAGAGGATGACAATGCATCACAAACCACTGACCACTGGAGAGTGTCCTGAAAGGAAATATGAACTCTTCAAAGAGAAGTATGGTTTTGGTGATGATGTTCTCAATGGAACTTTGACTGGTACACCACTTTGGGTTGGATTTATTACTCCACCGAAAGAAGATCCAGACCATTGTCTAAAATCCTGGTTGATCTCTAGGGAACACTACGAGATTTATCAGTACCAACGTAAGTTTGGTCGTTCTCCCCTGATGAATATGCAGGTTGACGGAAAGGGTAAAGACCCTAATTCATATTCAAGTGAAATTATGCAAAATTATGGTGCATTGGAGGCATTTCTATGATGGATGTAAAACTGCTACGAATTGTTACTGGCGAAGAAGTGGTCGCAGAAGTTCTTGAATGGACTGGTGGAATGTTGACAATCAAAAATGGACTGGTTGTACTCCCTAGTGCAGATGGTCGGGTTGGATTCATGCCATGGGCGACAGTCATTGATCAGACTCAACCTGAGATCAACCTTGACATGAAACATATTGTGTATGTTGCAGAAGTTGATGAAGGTGTAAAAAAGAAGTATAATTCAATGTATGGGAGTAAGTTGGTTACTCCAGATGAAAAGAAACTGATTCTTTGATATGCAATTAGAACTTGATGATGCAATTTACGCAGCGGACAAATTCATTGATTACTTCTCTAACATGGGACGTATCGATGAATATTTGCGTAATGTGAAACTTGACCGAATGAGTCAGATGCAAACTTCTCTTCTGGGTATGGGTCCAGAGGATGATATGTTTGACTCATTTGACATGCACCCCCAAGACATGGATATCCGAGTGTATCCTGCAGGTGTCAAGGGTGGTTTTAGTAACGAATACTTTAGTGAGAGACTGCAGATTACTACATCTCACGCTATTGAAGACTCCATTCCTGGAAAATCCTTGAAGTGGATTGTCAAAGAAATGAACACAAACAAGATCCTCGGATTCTGTCGTTTTGGTTCTCCTACGATCAACTCAAAACCTCGTAACGATTGGTTGGGTAGTGTCCCCGAACTGAGTCGATTCAATCGTCATGCGATCATGGGATTCATCATTGTTCCCACTCAACCTTCGGTTTTAACTACCTGGGTGGTAAACTCCTGTCTCTCCTGTGTTGTTCTCATCAGCCCGTGAGACATTAAATAGTAAGTATGATGCAGACATCTGTCTCTTCGAGACAACCTCTCTGTACGGGTCTACAAAGTCATCCTCTCAGTATGACGGACTCAAACCCTACATGAGGTATCGTGGACTCACACAGAGTGATTTCACACCCCTTCTGCATGATGATATCTTTCAGGAGTTGAATAAATGGTTTATCGCACGGAACAACAACAAGTCTCTGGTGAAGGAGGACGCATCGAGTCGCAAGTTGAAGACTCAACAAAAGATGATCTCTCTAATCAAGAAAAGCTTGTCTTCTCAAAAGGCTGTGGAGTTCCAGACTGCGATTGCAAATGCAAAAAATCTGACTGAACAGAAGAGATTTTACATGTCAGATTATGGTTTTGAGAATGCACGGGAAGTGATTCTCGGTGAACAGGATGTTTTGCGCCCTGGTCAAAACTATGAGAAGTTCTATACAGAGAACCTAATCAACTGGTGGAAGAAGAAAGCTTCTAACAGATTTGAGAAACTGAAGTCTGAAGGTAGACTTCGCACCAAGGTTGAGACTTGGAATTCAAACCCTGATGAAATTGACATTATCCGATGAGTTACGAACTGAAAGACTACCTGAACTCGATCAACTTCACTAAAGAGTATCTCATGAGTGAAGAGGATCCCACCTGGGAAAAGAAATATCCTCCCTTCATTATCAATAAGTGTCTCTCTGGTTTTATTGACACGATTATGTATGCCAACGAGATGAATCTCCATCATAATCTCCCGTCAAAACTACAATATGACTTTTTACTAAATACCATCAGGAAACGGAAAAGATTTTCTCCGTGGCTTAAAAAAGAGAAAATTCAAGACCTTGATGCAGTAAAATCATACTATGGTTATAGTAATGAAAAGGCTCAACAAGCTATGAAGATTCTTACCAAAGATCAAATTAATCATATCAAAGCTAAACTTGATGTTGGAGGCAAAAGATGAGTACCTTCGTTGAACCTGAAGTCAGTTGGTCACAAGATCAGATGATTGAAGTGGTTCTTAATGAACCAGATGATTTCCTAAAAGTCCGTGAAACGCTCACCCGCATCGGTGTTGCCTCGCGTAAAGAAAAGAAAATTTACCAGTCTTGTCATATTCTACACAAACAGGGTAAGTATTATATCGTCCATTTCAAAGAACTCTTTGCACTGGACGGCAAACACGCTAATCTTACAGTTAATGACGTTCAACGTCGTAATCGTATTATTAATCTTCTTTCTGACTGGGGATTGATTTCTATCAATAGTCCAGAACTTGTTACTGATGTTGCACCTTTGAACCAAATCAAAGTCCTTTCGTACAGAGATAAGAACGATTGGGTTCTTGAGTCCAAGTATAATATCGGTAAGAAAAAGAAACCAGAAGCACAATAAATAATGATGCGATCTTTCGTGCGGTCGCTTCAAAAGTCGGAAACCCTAGGAGGTGCGGTTATTACTGCACCTCTTTTTCATGGTTTATGGTATAAATATACACAGGATGCCTTCGGGGTCCACAAAATCTAATCTCGCTTTACAAGGAGAAGTACAATGGTAAACATCCAGAAGTATCATGCTGCCGATTTGCCGCAGTTAATGGACAAGATTGTCAAGAATAGCATTGGAATGGACGATTACTTTGATCGTTTTTTCTTTCAACAGGAAACCCAAAGTAACTACCCACCTTACAATCTTGTGCAAGTCAGCAACGTGGAGTCTATACTAGAGATTGCACTCGCTGGATTCAAAAAAGAGGAAGTTAATGTCTACACCCAAGATGGTTCGTTGTTTGTTGAAGGACAGAAAGAGGCGAAAGAACCAAAAACTAACTACCTGCACAAAGGTTTGGCTCAACGGAGTTTTACACGTTCCTGGACCCTCAGTGACGACACGGAAGTTCGATCAGTTACTTTTGAAGATGGGCTTTTGACAGTCAATCTCGGAAAAGTTGTTCCTGAACATCACCAGAGAAAGGACTATCTTTAAACCAAAACAAAGGAGTTTAGATCAGTAGTAACCGCTACAGAAATGTATCATGTTGATACATTATACTTCTATATAATATGTACCATTGGAGGACGACTTATGAACTTAACAGCCGCCACTCTTATCATCGGAACCATTTCGACTCTTTTTAGTTACGCAGTCCTTGCGCCTACACTACCCTAATGGACCACCTATGGATAAATAATGACACCCCTTGAGGTGGACTCATGTTAATCGGTCTCATTATTGGTCTATTCGCGTTCATGGTCATCATCGCTTCAATTATTGCACCTAAAGAGGAATAAATACAACTGAATATCGTCGCCGCAGGGGTCAACTGGCAAAATCCAGTTGAAACCCCTCTTTTTTTATGTCTATATAATTTGTTAGGACGCACTTACCCATTTATTGATGGGTAACTATATCCTCTACATTAAATGAAATGACTAAATTATTCGTTCTTCCCCTAATGGTTGCTACTCTTGCATCCATCACGGGAGGTACTATTGCTGAAGCAAAACCTAGAATGTTCCATGAAAATCCTGGTGGTAGACCTGGAACTATCCATCGTCCAAGGAAACGCTGTACATTCAAACGTCCATGTTCACGAATGCCTGAACTTCCTGATTTTGGTACTCCAATGCCTAGAGGTGGATTTCGCCGTTGATATACAGAGACCTTCGGGTCTCTTTTTTTATGTTATAATATAGGTGACTTTTTTGCCCAAATCATGCCTTGGTTGAGTCTTGCGATATTATTTCCAATAGCTGCCGCACTTGGTATTCCTCTCCTACCCGATAAAGGTGATGGAAAAGTAGTTCGGTGGTATGGATTATCAATTACACTAATCACATTTCTGATTACGATTGCGGGGTATCTGAATGGATATGACCCTTCGATCAGTGATCTTCAGATGTCAGAAAGAATCAGTTGGGTTCCACAACTCGGACTTACTTGGTCCGTAGGTGCAGATGGATTGTCTATGCCTTTGATTCTTTTGACTAGTTTCATTACTAGTCTTGCTGCACTTGCTGCATGGCCTCTTCGGTTCAAACCGAAACTCTTCTACTTTCTTCTTCTCCTGATGGATGGTGGACAGATTGCAGTTTTTGCGGTTCAAGATCTTATTCTTTTCTTCCTTTCATGGGAACTGGAACTTGTTCCTGTGTATCTGATGTTGGCGATCTGGGGTGGTAAGAAACGTCAGTATGCTGCGACTAAGTTCATCATTTACACCGCAGGTAGTTCTCTATTCATTCTTATTGCAGGACTTGCAATGGGATTCTGGGCATCCAATGGTGCTCCGAACTTTGAATACACTTACCTGATGAATCAGGGTTTCCCGAAGAACTTCCAACTCTGGTGTTATGCAGGATTCTTGATTGCATTCGGTGTCAAACTTCCAATCGTTCCTTTGCATACTTGGTTGCCTGATGCTCATGGTGAAGCAACTGCACCAGTTCACATGTTGCTTGCGGGTATTCTTTTGAAGATGGGTGGATATGCACTCCTGCGATTCAACTGCCAACTTCTTCCAGAAGCACACAAAGTATTCGCACCAATTTTGATTGTTCTTGGTGTTGTCAATATCATCTATGCTGCATTGACATCATTTGCACAAAGGAATCTCAAACGGAAGATTGCATATAGTTCAATCAGTCACATGGGATTTGTACTCATCGGTATCGGAAGTTATAGTGCTCTCGGAACCACTGGTGCAATGCTTCAGATGGTCAGTCATGGTTTGATTGGTGCATCTCTATTCTTCCTAGTGGGTGCAACATATGACCGAACCCATACTCTTCAACTCGATGAAATGGGTGGTGTTGGTCAGAACATGAAAATCATGTTTGCACTTTGGGTCATGTGTTCTATGGCATCCTTGGCACTGCCAGGTATGAGTGGATTTGTGAGTGAACTAATGGTCTTTGCTGGATTTGCAACTGACTCGGTATACGATCTTTCTTTCAGAATTATTGTTTGTTTGACTGCTGCAATCGGTGTTATCCTGACTCCGATTTATCTCTTGTCTATGTTGCGTGAGATCTTCTATGGAACTCCTAACAAAGAACTCGTCGATCACACTAACTTGGTAGATGCAGAACCCAGAGAAGTTTATATCATCAGTGCTCTATTGGTTCCGATTATTGCAATCGGATTGTATCCAAAGATCATGACCGATACCTTCCAGTCATCGATTGATTCACTAGTAAATCGAGACAAAGCGGTATTGGTTAGGGAATCCCCATTCACGATCAGGTACACGCCACCAACTGCATAAATTATCAGGGAGGTTTGACACCTCCCTTTTTTCATGGTATCCTAGTGGGAGGTAAATTCTAATTATGAGTAACGTTAAACTGATCGTTCTGAAGACTGGAGAACGAATCATTACTGAAGCAAAAGAATATGTTGATGATCAAGACCGAGTTCGTAGTGTCGTGTTTATCAAACCAATGCTTGTGGATTTTCTTACTCCAGAACTTCTCGTAGAAGATCCTGATGACGATGATGATGTTATTGAACATCGAGTTGCGTTCATGCCATGGCAACCACTTTCTCAGGATGTTGAGTTTGCAATCAGTCCCGATCACATTGCAACTATCTGCACTCCTATTGAGTGGGTTGTGGAGTCTTATACTAATAAGATGAAGGGTGGTGATCCCACAAACTATGGAGAACCTGATGATACTCTTCGGATTGAAGATGATGCAACTCTTGATAGTGTTGAAGTAACTGGAGAACTTTTAAATGAATGAGAATATTCAAGTAATCGTACTTGTTAATGGTGGTACGATTATTAGTAGAATTGACCAAGTTATGTCTGAACTTGGTGAACCAGACTGCAAACTTACTAAACCACGTCTTGCAGAAGGGATGTTGCCCTGGATGGGACATTTGACTGATCAGACCGATGATATTATGATCTCATCGGATAAGATCCTCACAATGGTTGATCCGAAACAATCACTACTTGATGCATATTTGACCGCTATTAAATGAAGTTCTATACAAGTGTTTTCCAACTAGGTAATGACATCCTCGTCCGAGGTTATGAAAATGGAAAACATTTCACGAAACGTGAACCTTTTCAACCAAGATTTTTTGTTCCCTCTAAACGAGAAAGTAAATTCAAGACCCTTGATGGTCAAGATGTAGAACCCATTCATCCTGGTACTATCCGAGAATGTAAAGAATTCTTGGAAAAGTATGACGGGGTGAATGGTTTCAAAGTCTATGGGAATGATCGATTCGTATATCAATACATTGCTCAGAACTATCCTGAGGAAGAGATCAAGTTCGATATTTCTAAAATCAAAGTTATCACCATTGACATTGAGGTTGCGGCGGAGAGTGGATTCCCCGATGTATTCAACTGCGCTGAAGAACTTCTACTGATTACTGTTCAGGATTACAACACCAAACAGATCATCACCTTTGGTTCTCGACCTGCAAACATCACGCAGAAGAACGTCAAGTTTATCCAGTGTGCGGACGAGTATGACCTTATTGGTAGATTCATGGATTGGTGGACTGCAAACCCGCCAGAGGTCGTCACAGGGTGGAATAACGAGTTGTATGACATGCCATACCTTGTGGGTCGCATGTCCCGCCTGATGGGTGAGAAGTTCGCCAAACGACTCTCTCCGTGGAATGTGGTGCGTGTTGATGAAGTCACCATCATGGGTCGCAAACAACTTAGTTGTCGCATCGCTGGTGTGTCTATCCTGGACTACCTGGACCTGTATAAGAAGTCTCCTGCAACTCCGAACCAAGAGAGTTATCGATTGGATCACATTGCATTTATGGAGTTGGGTCAGAACAAACTGGATCACTCTGAGTTCGATACTTTCCGAGAGTTCTATACTAACGATTGGCAAAAGTTCGTTGAATATAACATCGTTGACGTGGAACTGGTTGACCGACTGGAGGATAAACTCAAACTTATTGACCTTTGTTTCACCCGTGCGTTTGACGCCAAGGTGAACTTCAATGATATTGCATATCAGGTTCGTACTTGGGATGCGATTATCTACAATTATCTTCTCAACAGAAACATTGTGATTCCGCAAAAGGAACGCAATAGTAAGAGTGAGAAGTATGCGGGTGCGTTCGTGAAAGAACCTATCCCAGGATCTTATGAGTGGGTTGTGAACTTTGACCTTAACTCTCTGTATCCCCACTTGATTATGCAGTACAACATCTCTCCAGAGACTTTGTTGGAACAAAAACACCCTAGTGCAACTGTTGATAAGATTCTCAAGAAAGAACTGACTTTCGAGATGTATAAGGACAATGCAGTTTGTGCTAATGGTGCAATGTATCGGAAGGATGTCCGTGGGTTCCTACCAGAACTCATGGAGAAAATGTACAACGAACGTGTTATCTTCAAGAAGAAGATGATTGAGGCGAAGAAAGCCTATGAGAAGACTCCTACTAAAGCTTTGGAAAGAGAGATCTCTCGTTGTGACAACATTCAGATGGCGAAAAAGATTGCACTGAACTCTGCTTATGGTGCCATTGGTAACGAGTATTTCCGATACTACAAACTTGCAAACGCAGAAGCGATCACCCTATCTGGTCAGGTTTCGATTCAATGGATCGAAGCGAAGATGAATGAATATCTGAATAAAGTCTTGAAATCTGATGGAGTTGATTATGTTATTGCTATCGATACTGATTCTATCTACCTTAATATGGGTCCTTTTGTTGACGCTGTATTCAAAGGGAGAGAGGCGTCTACTGAGGAGATTGTCAATTTCCTTGATAAGGTCAGTCACATGGAACTTGAAAAGTATATTGAAAGTTCTTACGAAGAGTTGGCCGACTACCTCAACGCCTACGAAAACAAAATGGTGATGAAACGCGAGAACATCGCGGAACGTGGTATCTGGACTGGTAAGAAACGTTATATCCTTCGTGTGTGGGATAGTGAGGGTGTTCGTTATGAGAAACCCAAACTTAAGATGATGGGTATTGAAGCTATCAAGACCTCAACTCCTGCACCTTGTCGGAAATACATTAAAGATGCACTCGACATCATCATGACAAAGGAAGAGGATGATGTGATTGACTTCATCGAGAATGCTCGTAAAGAGTTTAAGAATCTTCAACCTGAAGAGATTGCATTCCCTCGTAGTGTATCTGAGATTAACAAGTGGATGTCTCGTACAGACATGTATAACAAGGGATGTCCGATTCACGTCCGTGGTGCTATCCTATATAATCATTACACTAAAAAAGCTGGACTTGATAAAAAGTATGCACCCATTCAAAGTGGTGAGAAGATCAAGTTCCTGTATTTGAAAGTGCCCAATCCTATTCAGGAGAATGTTCTCTCCTTTATCCAAGATTTCCCCCGAGAACTTGGGTATGAGAAATATGTGGATTATGATGCCCAGTTTAATAAATCTTTTATTGAACCTATGAAGATCATTCTCAATGCAATTGGTTGGTCCGTAGAACGGAAAATTAGTTTGGAGTCTTTCTTCGCATGATGTATAAGTATGTTGTGTGTTGGTCTGTACCAGGAGAACTTTCTCCTCAACAACACCGAAGATATTTTCAAGACGAAGAAACTGCAAAATGGTTTGCAAATGAAATGAAAAACCTGTATAATTGGGTTATCTGTACCGAATCAAAAAATCTCGCGGAGTAATATGGAACTTCCTATCGACGACAAAGAACTCGCCACAATCGTAAGTGCTCTCCGCCTGGGTGGTGATGCAGCTCTTTATCAGAAACTTAATCTGATGAAAGAGATCCGCGAACAATATCCTGGTAGTGCGTACAAGAAAATTGCTCGTGAACAATTTGGATTTGTTATCTAATGTTTTTCAAAAAAATTAGTTTAGTTACAGGTGGGTTTGATCCCATCCATAGTGGACATGTATCCTATTTCAAGAGAGCTAAAGACTTCTCTGATTATCTTGTTGTAGGTCTGAACACTAATGAATGGTTGACCGCCAAGAAAGGTCAATATTTCTTATCTTGGGTTGAACGTGCAGAGATTGTACGTCACCTTAACATGGTTGATGCAGTGATCACTGTCCCAGATGACGAAGTTGGTTCTGCATGTGGTGCAATCGCAAAGTGTTTAGAGATTGCAGAGACTGTTGTATTTTGCAATGGTGGTGATCGTGGATCTGGTAATACTCCAGAACTCGATATGTATGGAGACAACCCCCGAGTCCAGTTTGAATTTGGAGTTGGTGGAGAAGATAAAATGAATAGTAGTTCTTGGATTCTACGAGGGTATTTTGAACGCCAACGTAAACTTCTAGGTATCTGAAATGAACATTGCAGTTTATGATGATGTTGTCCCTTACAAAAATCGAAGTGACATCTTTTACTCTTGCGTAGATTCGAGACTAAAATTGGGTTGGCAAGATCAAGATCATCATGAACTTGCTGACATGAATCTTTTTGGTGATTGGGGTTCCGATAAACTGGTTGAGTCTGGATTATGGGAATCACTCAAAGAGTGTATTAAAAAAACTCCATGGTTCACCAACAAAGAAGTCTCCTCTTGTAAGTTAAATCTAATCCGACCGAATGATATTCATTTGATTCATAGTCATGGTGAAGAACAGGTCGCTTTGTACTATGTAAATACCGAATGGAGAGATGGATGGTATGGTGAAACCCTGTTTTATAGTGAGAGTACCAAAGAAGTAGAGTTTACATCTCCATATGTTCCTGGTAGGATAATACTATTTGATGGGTGTATCCCACATGCAATCCGACCGCAGTCAGTCGCAGGTCCAAAATATAGACTGAGTATTTCTACATTTTTTGTTTAAACTATGGATTTTCTAAAAGACATTGTAAAGGAGATTGGTGGTGAATACACACAACTCGCATCAGACATCAATGACGAAGAAACTTACGTGGACACAGGTTCGTACATTTTTAACGGACTCGTATCTGGTAGTATATTTGGTGGTGTATCTGGGAATAAGATTACTGCCATTGCTGGTGAGTCTAGTACTGGAAAAACCTTCTTTTCGTTGGCTGTTGTTAAAAATTTCCTCGATACCAATCCTGATGGTTACTGCCTTTATTTTGATACAGAGGCCGCAATTACTAAGTCAATGTTGGAGGAACGTGGAATCGATACTTCACGTCTCGTAGTTGTCAATGTTGTGACTATTGAAGACTTCCGTGGTAAGGCACTGAAGGCGGTAGATCTATATCTTAAGAAACCATTAGAGGATCGCAAACCCTGTATGTTTGTGTTAGACTCTCTTGGTATGCTTTCCACCGAGAAAGAGATCACTGACGCACTCAACGATAAACAGGTTCGAGACATGACCAAATCTCAACTTGTCAAAGGTGCGTTCCGCATGATCACTCTCAAGTTGGGTCAAGCGAACATCCCCATGATCGTTACGAATCACACCTATGATGTCATCGGAGCTTACGTACCAACTAAGGAAATGGGAGGAGGTAGTGGACTCAAGTATGCTGCGTCTACAATCATTCATCTCAGCAAAAAGAAAGAAAAGGATGGAACGGAAATCGTTGGAAACCTTATCAAAGCGAAGACTGCAAAGTCTCGTTTGAGTAAGGAGAACAAGGATGTTACTGTTCGTCTTTATTACGATGAGCGTGGTCTTGATCGTTACTATGGTCTTCTTGAACTGGGGGAGATTGGTGGACTTTGGAAGAATGTCGCTGGGCGTTATGAGATGGATGGGAAGAAGGTCTATGCGAAAGCAATCCTGAAAGATCCCGAAACATACTTCACCCCCGAAGTTATGGAGAAACTAGACGAGATTGCAAAAGAAGAATTCCGATATGGATAAATTCCAGATCATACTTCCTGGACCTGATAGTATTGAAAGGACTCGTTTTGACTATCACAGAAATGAGAAATCAAGAAAGAACCTAGAACTTCATCACTATGATACGGGTCTAGGTTCTAAACTACATTACTGGGCTTTTATTTTATATTTTTCCAGAAAATGTATGGGTCCTACTGAACTTATTCTGACCAAGTATCATTGGCCAGAATTTAATTTTATCAAGTTTCCTGATACTAAGGTTGTTGATATAAAAGGTCCTGAGGATCCTCTTTTGAATGATTATAAAAGACTGACTATAGAGAATGTCATAGGATTGCTTTATAATAAATTTTCACCAGAAACAACTCAAAGTTTTAGGGAAAAGATTTCTAAGTATAGAATATCTTTTTCTATGACGGAAATGTGTGAAGATCCATATTATCGGTATATCAATAAATTTGAATTGGATGTAAATAAAACATGTCTCGATGACCTGGAATTCATAAAACCAGAAGCTAATGAGTTTTTGAAAGAAAACTTTTCTAATATGTTGGGATTGCATTTGCGTAGATCTCATGGTGTTTTATCAACACTAGAGTATATGGAAGAATGCACCACGTATGTTTCTAAAGAAAGATTGAAAGAATGGTTGAATTATAGTAGACAATCTGTTTGCGAAGATTTATCAGGTGTTTCTGATGGTAAGTTTATTCATAAACCAATCCTGAACAAAGACTACTTCCGTGTAGCGGATGCAATGTTTGACAAATATCCCGATAAACAAATGTATATCAGTTCTGATGTGCCACTTGATTTTATGAAACCATTCTTTGATAGGTATGGTTCTAGGATAAAGTCTAGACATGATTATCAAGATGAGTTTTTCTCCTTCTTTACAGAAGAACTAAAAGATAATCATGAATACTTGTTTTATAATGAACAAGCATTAGAAGAGTGTTTTGATCTTTTTGCTTTTGCACATACTATAAATCCCATTCTCCGTAAAAATTCACGTTGGTCTGATTTTGCAAAGTTTTATCGAAGAGAACTATGAATGACTTCATCAAGATCTATGAAAACACACTGACTCAAGAGACCTGTGAAACTTTGATGCGTTTATTTGACGCAAGTAATTGTAAACAAATAGTGAAGAATCGTGGAACTCCCAACTTCACTCAACTAAATCTAAATCAAAAACACCCAGAGAATATTCGTAATCTATCAAAGATTACACAAAGGGTTTTGAACCTTTACAAAAAGGATCTCAAGGAGTACACTAGGTGGTATCCAGATAGGTTGTTCCTTGAAGAGTTCCGAATCAAAAAGTACCATTCAAGGAGTCACGACAGATTTGATGTTCACGTCGATGTTCAGGATCACGAAAGTGCAAGAAGGTATCTCGCTTTCTTGTTTTATTTGAATGATGATTTCACTGGTGGAGAAACCGAGTTTCCTCACTATGAAAAGAAGATTGTACCTAAGACAGGTTCAGTCATGGTCTTTCCTCCAACTTGGCAGTATCCTCATGCAGGATTGAAAGTCAAAACAGGAGTGAAGTATATTATGTCCACTTATTGCCACTACTATTGATGGAACGCATCGAAACTACTATTCTTAGAAGTCTTGCATATCATGACGAATACTCTAGGAAGGTTCTCCCCTTCATTCGTGTGGAGTATTTTACTGACTACACTGAGAAGGTAGTTTTTGAGGAGATCTGTAAGTTCATCTTTAAGTACAACAAACTTCCTAACGAAGAGATCCTTCGAGTTGAGGTTGATAATCGCACGGACTTGAATGAGTCTACATACAAAGAAGTAACCGATTATATTTCCAAACTTCCTGGTGAAGAACTAGATTTTCAGTGGTTGACTGACACTACAGAAAAGTGGTGTCGTGATAAGGCCATCTACCTCGCATTGATGGAGTCTATCTCTATCGTAGATGGTCAAGATGAAAAGAAGAACAAGGATGCAATTCCTTCTATTCTATCTGATGCACTCGCAGTAAGTTTTGATAGTAACGTCGGTCACGACTATCTACAGGACTATGCAGAACGATATTCTTTTTATCATCAGAAAGAAGAGAAGATTCCCTTCGATCTCGACTTCTTTAACAAGGTCACCAAGGGTGGGTTGCCAAACAAAACTCTTAACATCGCACTTGCAGGTACAGGCGTTGGTAAGTCTCTGTTCATGTGTCACGTCGCTGCATCTGTTCTTCTGCAAGGAAAGAATGTTCTCTACATTACTTGTGAAATGGCAGAGGAAAGGATCGCAGAACGTATTGACGCTAACCTGTTGAATGTTAATATTCAGGAGATCGAGAAACTCCCTCGGTCAATGTTTGAAAACAAAGTAACCAAGATATCAGAAAAAACTCAAGGTTCTCTTATAATTAAAGAGTATCCCACCGCTACTGCACATAGTGGACACTTTAAGTCACTTCTTAACGAACTTGCACTTAAGAAGTCATTTAGACCTGATATTATTTTCATTGATTACCTTAATATATGTGCTTCCTCACGATATCGCGGTAATCTTTCTGTCAATTCATATTCGTATATTAAGGCTATTGCAGAGGAGCTTAGAGGATTGGCTGTTGAGGCAAACGTCCCTATCGTATCTGCCACGCAGACCACTCGTTCTGGTTATGGTAGCTCTGACGTTGACCTTACTGACACTTCTGAGTCCTTTGGTCTCCCTGCTACTGCTGATCTTATGTTTGCCCTTATTAGCACTGAGGAACTTGAACAACTTGGTCAGATAATGGTGAAACAATTGAAGAATCGTTATAACGATCCCACCACTAACAAACGATTTGTTGTTGGTATTGATCGTGCAAAGATGCGACTCTACGATTGTGAACAATCTGCACAGAATGATATTCTAGATTCTGGTCAGGAAGAAGAGTATGTGCATCAGGAGAAGTCTTCTGGACCCAAGAAATCATTTGAAGGATTCAAGTTTTAATGTTTGAGTTAAATCCAAACCCAACTATTACCACTGAACCCTTTGAGGATACTACTATCTGGTATATTGATAATTTCTATCAGAACCCAGATGAAATCCTTGACTATTTCTTATCAAATACACCAACGTATTTTAAGTCAAACGAAGCACCAGGTTACAATGGTGAGTTGTTTCAAGACATGCGTCATTTATTGTATGATGATGTTAGACATGCTTATGAATACCTTGCAAATATTTGTGGTGACCTCGCAAAGAATAGTGAAGTCCTAACTAATTGTTTTCGTTTTTTAGATTGTGAATTTAATGATTATCAAAACAATTACTGGTGGCCTCATTTGGATGAAGGTCATACTGGAATAGTCTTCTTTAATCGTGATGAAGATAGTGGTACTAACATTTATAGATGTCTAGACCCAAGTGAAGATGATATGCGATATGATACTCCAGAACATGTCGCACCATGGAGACCTAAAGACAAATACGAGCTTTTAAAATCCATGAAACCAAGGTATAATAGATGCATATTGTTCAACGCCAAGAGATACCTCCATGGTCAGAACATTATTGATGATCGTTATACCGATCAATTCAGACTAAACCAAGTTTTGTTTCTAGATCCCAATGGACCCTGAATTTGAACATGTCTATGATTACGTAGATGGAATTGCCGATCCTACGGCGAACACATTGATAACCTGATCGAACGGGTTGAAAAACTTGAAAAATTCATTAAAGAGAACTATGAGCAACGTTGACACCAAAAAGTATGTTGAATTCTGTGATGCGGTCACCTCGAAAGAAAGTCAAGACTACTCGCATTTCGCTGCCCGTCTCTACGAACTGGCGGAACAAGATTTTCCTACCCAGCGACTGCTTACTGCTGCTGTAGGTATGTGTGCGGAGGCGGGTGAGTTTACTGAGGTTGTAAAGAAGATCACCTTCCAAGGTAAACCTGTCAACGAAGAAAACCTGTTTCACCTGAAACGTGAACTGGGTGACATCATGTGGTATGTTGCACAAGCGTGTATCGGACTTGGTACTTCTCTGGATGAGATCATGGAAATGAACGTGGACAAACTCAAGGCACGTTATCCTGGTGGTGAATTCGATGTTCACTACTCAGAGAATCGTAAGGAAGGTGATCTGTGATCAATCTTGAGATGAACATGAATGACGCAGTTCTTTTGCGTCATACCCTTTTTATGTACACGAAAGATCATCCTGGTTTTTCTCTGATGACGCTGTTCTAAAAATCAGAGAAATATCTAACCAACTGGATAAAGAAATCGAAAAAGAGTTCAACATCAAACAGGAGAATCATGAATGACTTTAAAATCCCTTTTGCTATCGTATCTTTCCTGTTGGTTCAGGGTGCGGGTGCTGTCTGGTGGTCCTCACAAATAGATGGACGAGTCAAAACTCTAGAGGATCAGAGTTTAAATATTGCCAAAGAAAATCGTAGGTACATTGAACAAGTAGTTCAACCATCTTACGGAATTGGTAAGAATTGGAAGAATCAATACCACGATGAGTGGGTTCTGAAAGGAGGTTGGAAATAAATAGCCCCCGTAAGGGGGTTTTTTTAATGGCTGCGATTTCTACCATAGAACTTAAGTTGAGAAAACTTGGTTATACCACTTTAAAAATATTAGTAGTAAGAGAACTGCAATTCTTACCAATGCACCTAGGTTCCTTTATTAGAAGAAGTTGCAAAACAATTCCAAGAAGAAGGTGCTCAGTATATTCCAGAATTTACTACTGCAAGTGGTAGTTTAGTTTCTAGTAGTGGAGTGGTTAAGATTGGAGATTTGATTATCCTTGCAAAACCTTTAAGTAGACAAGGTGGTGGATCTGCAGGTCTTGACAACGAAGATGCACTAGTAAAAGAAGTTCGGGAATATATCAATAAAGAAGGATGGGCATCGATTGCAGTTCATTTTGTTGCAGGTGGTAAGACAATCAAAGTACCTGGTGTTAGGGGAGTTCAGTCTGTAGGTTCAGACACTGCGAACAGGAAAAAGTCTGATGTTAATTTACTTACAGACAATGGTCCATTCCCCATTTCAATCAAGAAAACAAATGCAGAATATTGGGAATCTGCGGATAGAATCTGGGGTGCGAAAGCAAAAGTTGCACTTGACTTCTTAGCACAACAGGGTGATATCGAATTGATTGAACAAGGCGGTATCTATACCTTTGGTAAGAACGTAACTGGAGTTGCGATACCTGCCACTGATGATGAGAGAACAAACTTTGTGTTTGGTGGAGACTTGTTAGGTAGAGGTATTGTTGTTAAACAGACGTTTAGTAATAGTACATTCTCTTGGGATGAAGAGAAGGGAATTCTGCAAGTCAGATGTAAAAAGATTTTCCAAACACTTAACGACGTTAAGAATGGAGATGAAGATGTCTATCTGTTCATCAGGAAGGATAGGACCAGAAGAAACCCATACCCAGGTATGAGAGTCCTTGCGACCTATAAGAGTCGTGTCAGTTCATCAAGTATTAAGACGTTCCCTCGCAGGAAGTTCGGAAGTCTGATATAATAAATAACTAAAGGTTAAGGATCCCTGACTGAATAGGTAATGAAAAGTTTCAGTAAGTTCTTCACGGAAGCCAGAGAAACCACTGCGTCTGCAGAAGCCAAGAAACTTGGTTTAAAAGGTGATGGTCACGGAGGATGGTACAATAAACAGGGAGAGTTTGTCGCCAAAACAGAAGGTGGTGAACTCGTATTTTATGGAAAAGATAACAAACCAGGTGAGAAGGATGAACCTCATCCCTCTACACCTACTGGTCAAGCACAGGCTGCTGGAACAGAAGTGGGTGAGAAACCACAAGTAAATCCACAAGCATCCAGAGAAACTCCTGCACAGACGAGAGCGAAAGGAAATAAAGTAGTTGTCAATCCTGACGAAGAGGAAGAAGTAGTTGATGCACCAGAAGGTGAAGAGACTGAACTTGCACCTGGTGTTGTTGTAGTCTTCGGTAGATTCAATCCACCTACAATCGGTCACAAGAAACTTCTTGATAAGGCTGCTGCAGTTGCAAGAAAGAAAGGATATGAACTGAGAATTTATCCTTCTCGTTCTCAGGATGCGAAGAAGAATCCTCTGACACCTGATATGAAGATCTCATACATGCGTCAGATGTTCCCTGATTACATCGACAATATTATTGACGACAAGGGATCGAAGACTATCTTCAATGTACTAACTGGTGCAAACGAAGAGGGTCATACAAACATGACCATCATGGTTGGTGGTGACAGACTCAGTGAGTTCCAAGGTCTTGCACACAAGTACAATGGAGACCTTTATCAGTATGATGATCTTCAGGTAATCTCTGCAGGTGATAGAGATCCTGATTCTGATGATGTTTCTGGAATGTCTGCATCGAAACTGCGTCTTGCTGCAGCAGAAGGAGATTTCAAAAAGTTTGCGAAGGGTGTACCTGATACCCTGAAGAACATGGAGAAGATGGAACTCTACAATGTTATTCGTAGATCGATGAACATCAGTGAAGATACTGAAGTATGGGAAGTTGCACCTAAACTCGATGAAGAGGGAATGCGTGATGCATATCTAGTTGATGGTGTTTATGCAGTTGGCGATATGGTAGAGAACGTCAATACTGGTTTAGTTGGTGAAGTAACTCGTAGAGGAACAAACTATATCATTGCAGTAACTGAAGCGGGTATGATGTTCAAGTCTTGGTTGAGAGATATCACAGAATTTAAGTACTATGAAGTCGGTACTGATGCACAGAGAATTCATGCACAATCGATTACACCAGGTCAAGAAGTAAAAAGTTATACTGGTGTAAAGGTTCCTTCGATTTACGACAGATTTAAGGCGGCTCTGAAAAAGGATAAATAACTCTATCAGGTAGTTATTTTATAGTTAAATGTCTAGTTGGGAAAAATTCTCGAGCGAAATTGTAGAGGGTAAGAAAAAGCCTGCGTTAGATCCTGTTGGAAAAGAGGATGCTGACATTAATAATGATGGCAAAGAGGATGAGACCGATTCGTATCTAAGAAATCGCAGAAAGATTAGATCCAGAATCATTAGGAAAGAAGACTATGAAAACATCGAAGAAAAGGCAGTCTCAAAAGCCCAACAAAGATTCTTCGGGATGGTTAGAGCGGCTCAGAAAGGGGAAATGGAAGACCCCTCGCCTGAGGTTTCCAAAGCTGCTGCCTCCATGTCCAAGTCCGACGTAAAGGACTTTGCGAAGACAAAACAACGACTAAACTAACCAGAGAAGAAAGAAACAAAGGAGGAAACTTCTCTGTAGATGATATTGTAGAAAATCTTAGAGCACAGAGACTTAAAAGACAGGCTAAGAGACAAGTTGCACAGGCTAAACAGGCCAGAAGAACTAGTGCATATAGAGATAAAACAATTGATGATTTTCTTACCAAAGGTAAAGTAAATTATGCTGCAGGCAAATCTAAGAGAACTGAAGTAAAGGCACCTGCAAACGTAAAAGGTGGTGCTAAGTCTGGTGAACCAGATTTGGAGACTGTAGCGGGAAGAACTGCAGAACGCCGCAGAGCCTCTCTTGCGTCTCAAGAACTGCGTAGACAGGAACTTGAAACTCAAAATAGGGCATTAGATGCAGCTGAACGAGGAGAAACAACTAGAGCAAAGGAAGCACAAGGATGCAGCAAAAGAACGTGCTGCTCTACGTACTGCAGCAGCTAGAGAGAATGAAGTAAAGAGAGCTAAAGAACTTAAGAGTTCTCAAATTGATGCTAAGGAAAAACAAAAATCTGCATTTGGAGATGTATTCAAGAAGGAAGTTGGTGACGCGGCCAAGTCAATTGGAGCTCGAGCCGCTTCCAAGAAAGATGATACTGGTGGACAGGCAGTTAGAAGTTTAGATACTGCTAGTGATGCAGCTGGTGGTCTTGTAAGAGGTATTATAGGTGGTGCTCTGGCTAAACGTAAAGTCAGAAAAGACAGAATGGCCGATATCCAGAAACAACGTGCAATTAATAATGCAGGTCGTCGTGCTGGTAAAGATTTTGATTCAAAACAATTGGCAAAATCTGATGCTGAAGCTGACATGGCAGATGCAGGACTAGAAGCACTTACTGGCATGAAACCAGGTCAAAAAGTAAAAACAGAAAAACCAGCAGATAAACCAGAACCAAAACAAATAAAAGGTACCGAGATTAAAGGAGAACTACCTGGTGCGGGTTTCACCGATAAAGGAAGTGAACAGGCAAAATCTGCGAGGATGCCTGGTGGAAAATCTAGAGCAGTTCCTTTTAAAGCACCAACACCCCCAGTTCAACGACCTGCAATTCCAATGGGTGGTGCATCACCAAAGAGACCAGCATTACCTCAAGCCAAACCTGGTTCAC
>FUIF01003026.1_pt1 | contig 21913 bp, 27 predicted proteins | sample 1003461 | NCBI WGS metagenome assembly FUIF01 (sample SAMEA80401918, study PRJEB19352) | marine metagenome | reverse complement strand
TTGATGCTTTAAAGTGACTTTATCATGAATATGATAACGAATATTGAAAGTATAAAATCAGTCATTGTCAGCTCCTTATCTGTAGTAATAGTCGAGACCGTCAACGGTAATGCTTGCGTAATCCCACGATAGTTGTTCGGCGTACGTCTCATAGTCAATTGTGATGTAGTCACCCAGCGGGAAATAACTATCATTCACCTGGCTGACTATATCACTATAGCAACTATCAAATACATCTGTTGCATATTCCAACCAATTATCACAAAAAATCACTTCATCGATTTGGTCTAAAGAGCCGTTATCTTTCTCAATAGCTAGTGCTAAATTGAGTAATTCTCTAGGCTCTAAATCAGATACAAGTGCTATGTCTGAAATGTCGTCATGGTCTTCATTCATGCTCAATACTTCTTTCATTTCTTCTAAATCTATATACATATTGTACTCCTTGTGCCCCCTTGAGGGGGCTTAATTTTTGATTAATTAGGATGGCAGATAACGTGTCCATTATCTACTATTCTTTCTTGCTCACTTTCTTGAGCTCGTCAACTAAATACTCTAACTACCAATTAATCTATCGGTGTTGGTATCTGTTGTGCTGTCTATTGCTAATAACTTCAATGAATCAATTAATACTTTCTTAGTCATGTTGTTAACTCCTTGTCTTAATATGTATACAGTATAATGGATATATTAAAACTTGTCAAGCTTTATTTAAATATTTTATAAAATATTTTCCCACCTTATATGTACTGACTTATTGAAAGTCATCAGATAACTTTATTCACATTCTCATATTGGTATATGTTGGTTGATTTATTAGGGTCATTTTAGGGTGCATGTTTTCTTGACAGATTTACAGAAAGTGTCAACATCAACTGTTGTCTTATGTCATAAGCGGTCTTGTCTTATGTCACAGGTGCTTATGTCCTATGTCATGAGTGCTTATGTCTTATGTCATGAGTGCTTATGTCTTATGTCATAAGGGGTGACCCCTATTTTCACGTGTTTCAGACAAGCGGGTCAAGTGTCTCAGTAGCCAAGAAAAAACAATTCGGTATACATATCACGTTATAAAGTACACCCAAAAGCATATAATTATCAGAAAAAAGCCAATATTATATTCGAACGGGCATAAAAAAGACCCCACAGAAAGTGGAGTCTGATAAGGATAAGAAATGTCTGTCTCTGATGATGTCATCTAAAATATCCCTCCACGACCGCAGAGGGAAGAGGAGTTGAAGATGGAAACCATCATCATTTAACACAGTATAGTGTAATTCGCCATAAATGTCAAGATATTATGTTGACAAAATATGATTTTTTGTTTATAATAGGTGGTAGTAGGAGAAAGCATGGAAATAAATGTAACAGAAATACAAGACATGAAGGACAGTGGAATGAGCTGGCACGATATCGGACTGGTGCTCGCTGAGAGATATGGTGGAGATGCCTACCTCTTGCAGGAGAGAGCCAGAAAGAAGGTCGCACGATATAGAAAGCAGAGCACTCTGACAAACGGAGACAAAACATCAGAAATATCTGAGAGACTGTACAAGATAGACGAGGACGACCTCCTCGACACTGACAGCATGCTGATGGTGCACGGTTACGACCCATCGGAGTGGACACTGGTAGACTCCTCATGTACCATAAAGCAGAACATAATAAACACTCGCATAAAAGTGAGACCCAGCATATTGCCTCGTATAAACACAGACAAGCTGGCAGAGGCGATTCGCATAGCACTCGAGGGCATTGAGCTAGAAGACATTGACCACGACACACCTGTCAACAAGGACACTGCGTTCGTGACAGCCTTCGACATACACTTCGCCAAGAAGTTCAGACATATGAACCACATAAATACTAAAGACGATGTGATGCATGCCGTGAAAGAGATAGTCAGACATCTTAGAGTGACAAAGCCACGAGAGATTGTGTTACCACTCGGTCAAGATTTCTTCAACTCGGGTACAACGACTCACACTACAACCAAGGGCACACCACAGGTTGACTCACTCGAGTGGTATGAGATGTACTCACAGGGTGTGGCACTCGCCATCGACATAATAGAGGCACTCAGAGCTGTAGCACCAGTGAGAGTGATGCACAGTCGTGGTAATCACGATGAGGTTCTGACATATACACTGGTCTCGGAGATAAAACGTAAATATGAGAACGTGGACGATGTGACAGTTGAGCTCTCTAACGACACTAGGACGTACACAGAGTTAGATAACGTGTTGGTTGGTGTCTCACACAACTATGAGGAAAAAGACCTCTCCACTAACATGCAGACAGAGGCTCGAGAGAGTTGGGGTCGATGTGAGCATCACTACTGGTTGACAGGTCATGTACACCACCTCGAGATGATGGAGAAGAGTGGGGTGACCATTTTCCGCTGTCCATCGATGGCGTTCGCAGACGAGTTTCATGAGAGACATGGTTACACTGACGCAAGAAGAGCTATGGCGTGCTTCACGTTCAACACACACGGACTAAAGGAGATATATTTTGGCACTTCGAGAAGCTGATGAGAGAGAGCTGGTGCTGATAAAGCAACTGGAGGAGTACAGAGGCAAAATGCCACTCCTCATGGAGCTCAAAAAACTAGCACTACTCAAACAGCTGACACAGCAGAGACAGGCATACGACCTAGCACAGAAGTGGTCAGCTAAAATAATAAACAGAGCCAGGCCCAAGAGGTTGGCGACAATAAAGGACATTGACGACACGCAGAAGGCGGTTGAGATACTGAAAGATGCGTACACATATAGAGCTAGAGACAACTTCGAGGCATTCTTAATAGCAATGGATTGGAACAGACCACCAGAGGAGAGGTTCTACGAGCCACGACAGAAGGTGCTTCACCCAATAGTAACAGAGATGCAGAGAATGGCAGATGGTGAGATATCCATTCTGACAGTATCCATGCCCCCTAGAGCAGGTAAAACCACTCTGGGGATTCTCTATATATTATGGAGAGCTGGTCGCAAACCAGACAAAAGCATTCTGAGTGCAGGCTATTCTTCCTCACTCGTTAATTCATTCTACGATGGTTGTGTTGAGTTCATCACATCACCGGAGTACAGATTCGGATACATATTCCCAGAGAGTCCACTTATCACATCAAGTGCTAAGAACTTGACACTCGACCTCGGCTCAAAGAGAAGATATAAAACACTGACATTTAGGTCTATTGATGGCACTGTTACAGGTGCTACCGAAGCGTCTGAGTTGTTATATTTAGATGACTTGGTTAGTGGTATCGAAGAGGCAATGAACCCAAAACGTTTGGAGACTCTTTGGTCGAAGGTGTCATCCGATATGTTGCAGAGACGTAAGAACGGTGTTCCCATATTGGTTATTGGTACAAGATGGTCAATTTATGACCCACTAGGACGCATAGAGGATAAATATGCCGATAAGCCAGACGTGAGTTTCATCAAGTTACCAGCTATAGATGAGAAAGGACACAGCAACATAGATTATGAATATGGTGTTGGTTTCAATACAGAGCACTATGCTGATTTGAAAAGAATGACAGACAGAGTTACTTGGGAGTGTGTTTATATGCAGAATCCTATAGAACGTGATGGTCTGCTATTCAATGGTTTGAAGAGATTCTTAGAATTACCTCAAGACGAACCAGACGACATATTATTCTTCACGGATGTGGCATTCGGTGGTGAGGACTATCTGTCCATGCCGATAGCATACCAGTGGGGAGATGATGTTTATGTAGCCGACTGTGTGTTCATGAAAGGTGGATACCAGACGACAGAGCCAATCGTGGCAGGTAAGATACAGTCGCACCATATAAGACGTGGTACATTCGAAGCAAACAATGGTGGTGATTTTTATGCTAGAGATATCGATAAGATGCTCAAAGCCAACAATTATCACTGTAATATAAAAACCGAGAGGGCACAAGGAAGCAATGGTAAATTAAGTCGTATCATCCAACATGCACCAGCTGTAAAAGAGTTCTATTTTAGAGATAGTTCATTATACAACGATGACGAGATGTATGGTCAGATGATGAATCAGTTGCTATCGTTCGTACAGACTGGTAAGAATCTGCATGATGATGCACCGGACTCAATGGCAGGTTTGGCAACAATGCTCAGAAAGAGAACAGCATGCAAACCGACTTTTGGTAACCGCCGTGACTTTGGATTATAGGAGATAAAATGGATTCAACAGTATGGGTTGCATTGATAGTGGGTGCGTGCAGTATGTTCGGCACAATCATCAGTTCAAAATTCGTGGCAAACGTAAGAGTTGTCAAATTAGAGATGAGAATGGAATCTCTCGAGAAAGAGACCAAAAAACATAATGGTGTGATGGAGAGAACGTATGAACTGGAAAAAAAAGTCAGTATTCTTGAACACGATGTGGACGCATTGGACTCAGTTGCAAATTAAGGAGATAAGATAATGAGCACTAGAAACAATTATATGGGTAGACGACAGTTATTTACTGAGTATTTACCCAACAAGATGCGTACATCAATGAGTACCGCACCAGAGCTTAACGAGGACACCATCCCAGATATCATTGAAGATGTTTGGTGTGATGTTGAGATAAATGGTGTCGAGACAACGTATCTGATTAACTATTATAGAGGTCAACAGGATATACTCGACAGAAAGAAGGTGGTAAGACCAGATGTTGACAACAGAATTGTTTTCAACAATGCCATGTCTATCACCAGAGATATTGTAGGATACACATTCGGTAAACCTATCAGATATGTGCATCGTAAGGACTCCGCACGTAAGGGAGTGTCTGAACTGAACATGCTGGTTGAAGCAGAGGACAAATTCACGTCAGACCAAGAGTTGGCAACATACTCTTCTATCTGTGGAACAGCTTACAGAGGTGTTTTTGCAGACGCTTATGGTGTTGAAGATGACATACCATTCAGTATAGTCAGTTTAAACCCAGCTACAACATTTGTAGTCTATTCTACAGAGATAGGACACCCTCCTGTATTGGCTTGCACATTTTATGAGACACCTCCTACAATAACACATGGCAACAAATACACATATCTGATTTATACTCATGATTATATTTACAGATATGAGGTTATGGGTGGTGCATTTGGTCATTTGGAGCCAAAAAACTTGATAGGCACTCCTGTTCCAAACGTGTTAGGTGAGATTCCTATAATTGAATATCCCAACAATTCATTCAGAATAGGTGACTGGGAAATGGCCAAGACTCTGTTGGACGCTATCAATGTAGTTGGTTCGGACAGTGTAAATGACCTAGAACAGTTCGTTAACTCTATTTTGGTAGCCATAAACGTAGAACTGGACGATGACGACAAGAAGAGTATCAAAGACGATAAGATTGTTTCATTGCTGAGTGATAAAGAGACACCAGCTGAGTTGAAATACATCTCAGAACAATTAGACGCAGGCTCTGCTCAAGAGTTGAGAGAGTATCTCAATTCACAACTCGGAATAATCGTTGGTGTGCCAAATAGAGACAATCGAACAGGTGGAGGTGGAGACACCGGAGACGCTGTTTACCTCAGAGATGGTTTCCAAGACTTAGAAATTGTAGCTCGTAACAAAGAGACATTCTTCAAACGTGCAGAGAGGGCTACATTGAAACTCATACTAGGATTGTTGCAGAAACAGGGTTACGAGGACATACCAAAAGACTTGAAGACAAAGGATATCGATATCAGATTCAGTAGAAACATGACAGATGGTATCTTAGCTAAAGCAAACGCTCTTTCTATATTAAATGGCACTCAGACAATCACTCCTGTTGACGCTTTATCACTGGTAAATATCTCAACTGAACCAGACGATTTAGCAAAACGTGGTCAGACATATTGGGACAAAAAGAATGCTCAAACAGAGAGCACAACAGACCCAGAGTCTAACAAGGACGCTGAGACAGACCCAAATGATACAATACTAGCACAGAAAGTAGATAGAGATTAAAAAATAGGCACAGTTTTTTATTGACAAATAACTTAAATTCGTCAAAAAAGACTGTGTTTTATCTTGACAAAATTTGAAAAAGTGTATATAATAAATATATAATGATAGGGCGAGAGAGAAGACCTGCGGGGAATATCGACCGAACTAAGGAGAAAAGCATGGAAGACAACATATTAGATGACAAACCAGAAGTGATTGTAGACGAGCAACCTAAGGGGGGGCGATACAGAACCACAAACCAAACCAGTCGTATTTGATGAATTACCAGATGAGGTAAAAAAGTACATCGACCAAGAACGTACTAAAGCATCAAAAACAGCCAGAGAACACGCATTGAGTGACCCTCAGTTGAGAGATACAATTAAATCTCAGTTGGAAAAAGAGGCTCAGATGAGTGCAGAAGAGAAATTACAAGCTCGAGAACAAGACCTCATGAAAAAGACAAGTGAATTGTCTGCTCGTGAATATCTTATGAAAGAGGGTAATTTATTTGGTACCGACTTAGAAAGTGCATTGGAATTTGTTGTAACAACCAACACAGACGAGACTCTTGCAAAGTCCCAGAAATATGTACAGACCCTACAAAAAATAGTAGAGACTGCTACAGATTCTAAGGTTAAAGAGTTGATTAAAGGTCAACCAAAACCTCAGACAAAAGGCACACACGGTAAGGCATTTAAAGATATGTCATTTGATGAACGTGTGCAATTAAAAAACGCAGACCCTAGTCGTTACTATGCGGAAATGGATAAACTTAAGACTAGGATATAAAGGAGATTTATAGATGCCAACAACAGGAACATTCGGTGGTTTTAATTTTGATTCAGATGTATTCGGTGATTACGTTTCAGAAAGAGACCCAATAAATTCACTACTCATTAACAGTGGTGTAGTAGTATCAGCCCCAAGTCAAGTCACATCAGCTTTAAACGGCAAGAATAACGTAACAACTATTCCTTACTATGTACCTTTCGAAGGTGACGCCCTCAACTACGATGGTGAAACAGACAACGTACCAGTTACATTAAGTGGTAAGAAATTGACCGCTATGGCTTACAGACGTATGAAAGCTTGGGAAGAACAGGACTTCACACACGAATTGACAGGTGCCAATGACTTAGCAAACGTTGCTTCAAGTATTGGTAAGTATCAAGCAAAACAGAACCAAAAGACTCTTTTGAGTATCTTCAAAGGACTCGAAGGTGTTTCAGCTTTTGCCAGTCATATAAACAACACAGCTATTACAACCGATACAGATGTGGTTGATGCTAATAAATTAACACCAGACTCAGCTATGATTGCTATGCAGAAAGCATTAGGTGACCACTTGGACGAATTCCAAATGTGGTTCATGCACTCAGCTGTTTATTTGGACTTAGTAAGACAAGGTTTTGCTAATGATGTAACAATTAAAGCAGGTACTCAGAGTGACGACCCTTTTGCAAAGTATTTCTTGAATAAGCCAGTTATCATCGATGACACAATGACTTATGAATTAAACGAAACAACAGGTGAGTATGAATATCATACATATCTCTGTGGTAGTGGTTTCATTATGACATGTCCAGTTAGAATTGACGTGCCTTATGAAGTAGACCGTGACCCACAAACAAACGGTGGTGTTACTAAGCTTTATACCAAATGGGGTAGATTGCTTCACCCATACGGCTTCAGTTTTGACGCTGGTAGTGTAGCAAAAGAGAGTCCTACAAATACAGAATTTGCAGATTCAGCTTTGTGGGAGATGAAATATAATACTAAGAATATTCCGTTTGTAGCATTCGTAACAAATGTATCAGCCTAAGAAGGGTCTATGTTAGATATAGGTAGCTTCGTTCAATATAACGGAATCCCTTATCGAATTGCAGAGTCTTATTCTAGCGATGGGGAGGCTTTTTATAGCCTCCGCCCAGTGAGACGTTTTCCGGTAGAGATAATAAAAACAATTCACACAGGTTGTTATACTTATACTATGAAAGATATAGACGGTAATGTGGTTGAAAACGAAGTAATGGAAAGTGATATCACTCCTTTAGGTTATAATAGTGCTGTGGCTCAGAGCCCTTCTGACACGGAGCACTTCATTAGCTTCGACTCGAGTGGTGGATATCCGGTTGCATCATAAATAGTGCCAGACGGTGGATTAGCGATAGAACCTACAGACCCAACATTAGATGGTAATACATTTGACGCATGGTACTCTGATTCAGAATTGACAACTGAATTTGATTTCAGTACAACTCTAACAGAAGATATAGTTTTATATGCAGGGTGGACTGAGAACGAATAAGGATTAATATATGACAATGGATGAAATGCTTTCAGCATTAAAAACTAGACTCAGATTCGATGGTGATGTTGAAGATTCAATGCTCACATATCATCTGAATATGGCTATTAACACCATTAATGATAGACGACAATATGAACCAGAGGTAGGCGACAACAACGTCATTGAGACAAAATATGATTATATCTGTGTTGAGATGGCAGTTTGTTCTTATAACAAGATGGGGGCAGAAGGTCAACTATATCATTCAGAAAATAGTGTAAGTAGAACATATGAGTCAAGTCTTTATCCAATGTCACTATTAAAACTGGTTATGGCTAAACCTAGAAAGGTAATAAACGAGGACGAAGAGTGAGATTACTAGAGAAGAACGGTAAGATAATTTATCATAGCAAACGAAACCTCACTGATGAGGGTGTTGAATATTTTGACGTTCCTGTTGCTATAAGGGGCAATCCAATGCCATATACTACCGACTACACTCTAGCATCAAACGGACAGCTGGTAAAAGGTGTTCTGCAACTTCTGATATCACGTGATTCAATTCGTGATATGATTGTTTTCAATCCTTATGGTTATGACCATGAAATAGAAGGCGAGTCATCATACGGTCTTGACGAAAATAATCCTTATGGATGGGTCGAGGAGTATATGACAAGATGGATAAACGATTTAGCAGAAGGTGATTATTTCTACATAAACAACACACCACCAGAAGATTATTCAGATTATATTCGAGGACAGGACGCAGATTATATGGTCATTGGAATCGAAAACACTCCGAATTATATGAAGGTTATGTTGAAGAGGTTATCTGCATGACAGTAACTTTAGGAAATGAAGGGATAAGAGCCTTACGAAATTATTTCATTGGCGTTCGAGGTGATTTAGACAGTTTAGTCGATGATATAAATAAAGCATTGGCAAATGAAGGTTTCGAACTTTTAGAGAGTCGTGCTCCGAAATATGCGATAGATGGTAACCAGATGGGTGATGTATCTAAAGAAAAAATACCTAATGGTTACCGAATAACTTATAGTGGCGAGGATGTGGCTTATATCGAATTTGGAACAGGATATATAGGTGATAATAATCCTTATTCTGATTTTGAGACTCTGTCCACAGTTGATTGGCATTATGACATCAATGGTCATGGTGTGAAAGGTTGGTATTACAAGGATAAGATAACCGGAGAGATTAAACACTCACAAGGTATGACTCCAGAGATGCCAGTCTATAAATCATTTACTGATTTGAGAGAGCGTTCGACATATATAATTAAAGGAGTATTCAATGCTAAATTTGGAAAGTGATATTTACACTTATTTGAAGTCATTGGCTTACTCTTATGATGTAACTGTCAGACGTGCCAATAGAAAGCTCACACCAATTTATCCGATGATAACTATTCAAGAGATTGATAATAGTACATCGGTAGCAATACATGGTACGGAAAAACGTTCAAACATCAGTTATCAGATTGATGTTTTCGCAAAAGATTATTATCCAGATTCTGCTCAGACAGTATGTAACACGTTGGCAACAGAGATTGACAGTAACATACAGAGTGAATATGGGTTATTAAGAAAAAGTGCAGTCAATATACCAGACCCAAATGACGATAGAGTTGCTAGGACAACGCTCAGATATGGTGGCATATTAGACACAGTTAATGAATATATTTACCATTAAGGAGATTAAAAATGGCACAATCAACATATGGAATCACTCTAGGATACGGCGATGCCGTTGACCCTAGAACAGAGGCACCTACTTATACATTGATACCAGACATAACTGGTATCCCATCATTAGGTGCATCACCTAGTACACTCGATGTAACAACATTGACTGATAAATCACATAAATACATCAAAGGTTTGATGGATGTCGGTGGTAATTTAGAGTTCCCTTGTAACTTCTCTGATGAGATTTTAGAAGCAATCGATACTGCTGAATTAGCCGAGGAAGCAGGAACAGCGCACGAATGGGCTATTATGTTCCCAGCACCTATCAGTAAACGAGCATATTTCAACGGTGAAGTAAGCATTTACAACGACTCTGGTGATGTAGATTCAGCATTGACAGGTACAGTAGCTATCACACCTACAAGTGTTATCGAGTGGGAAGACATAGCTTAATCATCATTTAATATAGGAGAAATAAGATGGAAGTAACAATTAACGACAAAACATATGTATTGAAATATACAAGAAGTTCAATTTGCAAAGCCGAAGAAGATTTCGGTATCTCAATGATTAACCGTGAGGAACCAAAGACATTCAGTGAGACAATGGTGGTATTAAAATCATTGCTTTATGGTGCTCTATGTGAATCCAATAAAGGTGTCAAAGTGTCTGATATGGATAAAATCTATGACGAATTTGTTGGTGAAGATGGTTTCGAACAGAATGCTCTGATAGAGGGGTTAACAGCAATGTTAACTGAGGCTATAAACCCGACTGGGGGCAAACGCAGAAAGAAATTCAACAGCAAATAGAAGTAGACGAACCTCTCGAGCAGGAAGTAGAATATAAAACAGCTACAGAATTGTTCGAGAGAAAGCTATTTCCAGAAGCTATTATTCTGGGTATGCCAACAGAAGAATTTTGGGACGGCAAACCGAGTAGGCTGTTGAGCTATATAGAGGCTTACAGATTGAAAACAAAACGAGATGAAGAGGCGAACGCAACGAATGTCGATTATCAATCATGGTTAACAGGTCTTTATGTACATCAAGGTGTTCAAGTGGCTTTGGCAAACTCGTTCTCTAAAAGAAGTAAAGCTAAATATGTTAAAGAACCTATTTCATTCACACAACATCAGAACAATACTGCTGATTCGAAAGAAAAACAGGATACACGCGTTAACAATAAATATTTAGAGTTCAAACTTTTAGCAGATGCAATGAACAAGAATTTGAAGAAGCGATGACACTAACTCATCGCTTTATTTTTTTATAGGAGGTTACATGCAAGATTTAAACAAACTCTCATTCTCTATCAGTGGTAGTGCTGGGAGTGCAACTAAGTCTATTAGCAACTTGATAACCAAGTTAGATAAATTAAACACTGCTTTCACAACCGCCTCCGCTAGTGGCACATCATTCACAACGATGTTATCTGGAATAGCAAGTGCAACCAGTGGAATAACCAGTTCTATGGCAGGTGTAACTACCGCAACTAAAAATGTCGGTGTGTCTATGGCTACAGCTAAAACTGGTACAAAAAAAACTAAATGATACAGTAACAAAAACAACAAGTAGTATAAATAAAGCAACCTCTGGTACAGTGAAGGCTCAGAAAGCGGTCGACACTTCAACGAAATCTATTACACAGCACTCAAGTAAATTGAGTTCACTGATAAAGAAAATAACACAGGTTACATTCGTTCTATATACATTACGTAAAGCTTTTTCGATTGTACGTGAAGGTTTCACACGTGCGGTAGCATACGTTGAGAACTTGAACTTATTTATGGTCGCATTAGGTGAGAACACAACAAAAGCTAGTGGTTTCGTTCAAGAGATGAGCGAATCTCTGTATCTTGACGAAGCAACACTAACTCGTGTGCAAGGTCTGTTCTATCAGATATCCACCTCACTAGGATTGGCGACTGATAAATCTTATACTCTCAGTGAAAACTTCACTAAGTTAGCATATGATATATCATCTCTGTATAACATCGACTTCGAGGACGCTGTAGTTAAATTGCAGGCTGGTTTGGTTGGTGAAACTGAACCTCTGAGACGTGTTGGTATCATTCTAACAGAGAACAACTTAGCCGAAACTGCTCATAACTTAGGCATTAAAAAATCAATACGTAACATGACTGAACAAGAAAAGATTCAGTTGAGATATGTTACAGCTTTACAACAGACTAAAAATGCTCAAGGTGACTTGGCTCGTACTATTTTACAGCCAGAGAACTTAATGAGAGTTGCTGTTGAACAATTCCACGTTTTGACAAGAGAGTTGGGTAACGCTTTCATCCCTATGTTAGAAGACTTAGCACCTAAAGTTATATCTTTTACAATATCTCTGACAAAATTAGTTAAAGCATTCGCCCTTTCACAAGGGTATGAAGCACCCGAAATCAGCAATGATTTAGGACAAGCAACATCTGATTTAGCTGATAACTCAGAAGAGGCGGAAGAGAGTACAAGTGGTATAGTAACCAACTTAGCTAAAGCTTTGAAATACGTTCGTTCTATGAACAGTGCTACAACAGGTATTGATGAACTTAATATAGTAGGCGATGACACATACGACTTCGACTTCACTAATATTATAGCAGAAACAGCAACCAGTGCGTCAGATTCAATTGACATAGCATTGGATAGTTATGACAACGGTATGGCCAATGCAAGTACCATTTTCAACGACATGGTTGAACAATGGGATGCTAAATTTAAAATTATTGGTGACACCTTCGATGGTGTGTTTGATTCAACAATTGACTCCTTTAAAAATTTCTTAGACGTTCTAACAGGTGATGATGATTGGACTAAGAACTTAAACCTAGTGAGAGGTGTGTTGGATATAATCAATTCAATTACCACTGGTATATTTGACGGGCTTACCAAAGTTGTTGAGACTGTTAAAAGTTTATACGAAAACCACCTAAAACCAATACTCGACAGTGTTGCTCCAGATTGGTATACATCGTTGACAGATGGTTCATTAACAGATATCGTAACTAAATTAACCACTTTATTCGTACTGTGGAAAGGTCTTAAAATAGCTACAGGTGTGGTAAGTAGCATTGCTAATTTAACTAAGCTAGCAGGTAACGCCACAGCAATAGAAGGTTTAACAGGTTTATTCTCTGTTATGGCAGGTGTTACACTTGGCGCAGATGTTTTAGATAAAGCTAAAGAAAACATAGATGCAATGAAAGTATCAACAGAAGAAACAAATGCTCAAATTAAAGAATTAGAGGACAGTGGTTTTGATGGTAACATAACTGCTAAAATTAATGAAAGTGCAACTTTCGATGCAAGTATATCATCCAAACCCGATACAAGTTTAAGTGGTATGATAGCAGAGGACATAACAACAGGCTACACCACAGCGCTTGGAATCAAGGACACTGCTGTAGAAGTTGGTAAAACACTCGGTAACAGTGCTATCAATAGTATCATACAAGGAGTGAACAGTTTAGCTGGATTAATAACCTTAGGTAACTTCGGCTGGAGTAACTCACCTTATGGTGCCTTTGATTCTCCTGTTCAGTTTGACGTGAAAGCTTATGCCGAGGGTGGAACACCTAAGAAAGGCTCTCTGTTTATCGCTGGTGAAGCTGGTGCAGAGTTGGTTGGTGATTTAGGTAATGGTGGCACATCAGTAGTCAATCAGAAACAGATGGCAGAATTGGGAATACCTCAATTCGCTGGTGGGGCAAACGTACCTAAGTGGACAGACCAAGAACGACGGAATCAATACATATATAACACCTATGGTGACATGGATTATGATAATGTCATTACTGCATTACTAGATGGTTTCACCGTAGCATTCTCAGAGTTAGGTAAGGAAACAAAAAGTACCGTATCTGATTTGGGTAAATGGTTCAAAGGCACAGGCGTAGGTAAATTATTCTCTGGAGTCGGTTCGGCATTAGAGTCAATTGGTACAACCGTGTTTGACGGTTTGAAAACAGCTGGTGAGTATATGTGGGACGGTGTTTCAGATAGTATGATTAGTACAGGTCTAATTAAATCTTTCGAAACATTGAAGACAGTTGTTGGTGTGGCAAGTAAAGCTTATAAATCAGCAGGTAAGGTTGTAGTTAATTTTTATGAAGCATTCCAAGAGAGTGATGTTCAAGCTATTATGTCAACCTCAGTATCTGACGGAGGCACAAGCACCCAACAGCAGGATGTCATGGCAGACATCGTTGGTAGTATGTTGACTGGTGTCCCTTCGGTAGTATTCAGTGTTATGCAGAGCATAGCTGACGGCACTCTGACTAGTTTTGTAGAATCTTTACCTACCTTCATCGAAGCTGGTATGGATATGATAGTCAATCTGATTGACGGTGTGAACGAAGCACTGCCAGAGTTGTTGGCTATGATACCAACAATCATAACTGATATGGTGTCTTATATCACAGATGAGGATACTCTGAATTCCATAATCAATGGTTTGTTAGAGATGGTTGTTCAGATTGCTCTGGCATTACCAGATATAATGGTGGCATTAATAGACGCAATACCAACAATCATAACAAGTGTAATAGATGCATTGATTGGCAATGCAGACCAGTTCGCAAAGGTTGGTGTTATATTGGCTGTATCATTGGTCGATGGTTTGATTAATACAATCATTGCAGGTATCAATGTATTAATTGAGTTACTCAACAAGATACCTTTTGTTAGCATCGGTCTGATAACATACAGTTCGAGCATGGCAGATAGTGTCGCCAATGTTATGGGTTACGCCGATGGTGGTTTCCCTACCGATGGACAGATGTTCGTTGCGAGAGAAGCTGGCGCCGAGATGGTCGGTAGCATGGGTGGTAGAACTGCCGTAGCAAACAATGACCAAATAGTTGAAGGTATCAGTAGCGGTGTATATGAAGCGGTATCAAAAGCAATGAGCGAGAACAGTTCAACATCTACTGTCATCAATTTGGATGGTAAGAAGGTGTCAACTGGATTAGACGTAGCCGATAGGACAAGAGGCAAGGTCTATGGTATGGGAGGTTTTTAATGGCTAATTTCATAACAATGTACAAGAGCGAGAGCGATGCCACAGCAGGTATCAATGCTCTAGCTGTACCAGACCCAGCTTATCAGAGTGCGAAGCAGACCGCTTCCACTCTGGTCAACAGTGGTAGGTCAGCATATAATGGACAGCTCTACGCTCAGAGAGTAAATGACCGAGACTTCTCCAAACTAGAATTATCGTGGAAACATTTGACCGCAACTCAGTGGTCAACACTACTCGGTAAGGTCTTGGATGGAGATGAGGGATTCTACGTGTGGATTAAGTATTTCGATATGCAAGCAAATGACTGGCGTATCCGACAGTTCTACCCAAGTGATAGACAAGCCACACCGTTTAAAATAGATTCAACAACAAAGAAAATTTTATCATGGATAGATTGCTCAGTCAACTTTGTTGACACAGGAGCTGAGGAGATAATACCATAATGTACGATGTATCAGATGAATATATTAAAATGATGAATGCGGGTGTGCGTAAGCCTTCCTACATGAAGATTATATTTAGCTTCGAGGACGGTGATGTAACATTCACAAACGATGATATCGTCAGTTTCGAAGAAAGCAAAACAGCTCACTTGGTTGCAGGTGAACTGCCAACAATAGAAGCAAGTATTGAGTTAAAGAACCTAACAGGTCTCTTTGATGGAGATGATGAGACAAATGACCCAAATTATCATGACCAGATAGTTGAGGGTGTCAAGGTCATATATTACTTCGGTTATCAAGGTAAATCACGTGTCAAACCTTATGGTTATGATGGTGATTCATCAGACACTTACGACCCAGTTTACGGTATGAGCGACAGTGGCACTCCTCAGTATACTTATTACACAGATGACGGTTATGAGACAATACCTGCCGAAGCTTATGGTTTCGCAGATGGTTATGATATTGTATGGATTAAAGGTGGTGAGGTATACACCGACGGTGATATCGAGTTCGATGAATCTGCAATAACTGCAACAATCAGTGCTTATGATGCTCTATCTGTTCTATCAGATACTGTGTATTATTCATTCAGTGGTTCAACAACTCTCGGTGAGATTGCAGAGAATGTAATTGGTTTGACAGATTACCCAGAAGATGATAACGGTGATAAGAAGATTATTATCGGTGATGAACTGTATGATATATCAACATCTATTTCGGTAGCAGGTTCATCTAGTGATGCGACAAGTGCTAAAGAATGGTTGCAGGATTTAGCCTACGCCGGTTGCGTTCAGATGTATATTGACAGAGATGGTTATCTTCATCTTGATAAAGACCAAGAAGAGATATCACCAAGTCAGTACACTCTATATGCTTTTAATCAGAGTGAGAATCCAAGCTATTACAAATATCAGTTACCAAGTACATTGACAATCGAGTTGGATACAGATTATGGTACAGACATTGAGGTCAACGTAGGTGGAGGTGGTGAGGAACTCGTTATATCTGACAATCCGTACATAGTAACAACCACTTCTGGTGAGAGACTCGAGGACAGACTCGTTGATAATTTCATTCCTTACCGTAATGAAGCAGACATAACTTATCGTGGTGAACCTGCTCTTGATATCTTGGACAGAATAACATTTGAGAAATCAACAGGCACAACTCTGACAGGTACAATTATAGAAAGTACTTTGACTTATGACGGTGGTATATCTGGTACACTGTTGATAAGATATGCATCAGATAGTACAACTCCTTCTGTTAAGATTAAAGGTGGAGATATGTTTTATTATCCAGTTGGTTCAGACACTCCAACAGTTGATGATATAACACTCACATGCAACACAACAGCTGAAGGTGCTACATATCAGTGGTATTATTTCGACAGTGGTAAGTGGTATACAATAGACAATACAACAACAATTCTGATAATCGGATATAATGATTCATATTTCGATGACAGTGACAGTGTTAAATTCAAATGTATAGTCAATAATTATCTTGGTGCTTATACAACCGTATCAAAATATTATTATGAAGAAGTGGCAGAAGCTGGCTATAAAGGAGAGGTTGAAGGGACAACAGTCGAAGATATAAAGGAAGTTATAGAGAAGCCAGTTGTTGGTGATGTCGTTCTCTTAGATAACACAGCCGATGTGGAAGCAGAGGAATATGGTAAAGTTTATGTTTATAATGGAGATACATGGGTCGTTACTGAGGACTCATCTTATCTGAGTGATGTTTACAAGGATGCTTTAGAGCTTGCATCGCAGAGTGGTGAGACAATTTATTCTGCAAAAATATATACTGATTTGTTGGTAGCAAATGATGCCTTCATATCATCATTGAGTGCAGACGAAGCGTTCATAACAAACCTCATGACAAACAACCTCTTAATTGAAGAGGGTGGTTCAATACATTCTGATTATTATAACGCTGACGGGTCGCCTAACCTTAACAGCACATCTTTAACAGGGGTATATATGGATGCTTCGGGTAGATTCAAGGCCTACAATTGTTCATTATTAGGCACATTAAAAACAGGTGAAAACGCACCGTGTGATGCTAGAATAGGTATACAAGATGAAAGTGGTGTAGGTGAAATAACCTTTTCTGGCACAGGTTTAAATGACTTATATATAGTTGAAGATGATGAGATTGCAGGTGAGTTTATAGCTAAAATAACCACAACAAATTCTTTATTAAACCTAGGTAAAGATGGTTCATTTGTTAGCAATGGTAATATGGGCGACTTGATGTATATTTCCGAAGATAACATTGCGGTAAATAGCGTAGGTACGATGGTAGCTTGTAGTAGTAGACTTATATATTCAACCGACGGGGTAAATTGGGAGTTTTGTAACACACCAATAGATAGCGTACGTTGGGAAAGAGTTGCTGTAAACTCTGATGGTGTTTTTGTCGCTAACAGATATGGAGACAGTCAGTGGGGATATTCGACAGATGGTATAAACTGGTCACTCACACCAAGTAATATAGACTTTAGTATTATTATTATTGGAGCAACCAGTACAGGGCGTTTTGTTGCTATAAGTAGTAATGGTTCTAATTTGAAATATTCTGACGATAATGGCGTAACATGGTCAGACGAGGTTGCAACATCTCTTTCTCACGGTATAGAAGATATTGTTACAGATAGTACAGGTAAAATGATTGGTGTCGGTTATCAAATGATAGCACAATCAACTGACGGGATTACATGGACAGAAATATCTCAGACGCTAACGTCTCAACTGCAATGTATCACCGTGAATAGTACAGGGCGTTTTGTTGCTTTAGGTAAATATTCTGCTATTTTGTATTCGGACGATGGTATCACATGGAACACACCTTCTACTTATCCGAGTGGAAGAACTTATCTGTCCGTTGTAGCCACTTCTAGCGACACTTTTGTAGGCGTAACAGATGAGGGGTATGTTGTATATTCGGATGACGGTGTTGTTTGGGATGAATTTCTTTTAGCTGACACAAGCCTCAGAAGTATAGCACTCAGAAGTGACGATGTTCTTGTTGTCGCAGGTGAATCTGGGATAACGTATACAGCGTCCCCTCAAGACATTGTGTCATATTCCACAGACAATGGCGCAACATTTATCAACCCAACACATATCCCTGCGACAACAAAGAAAGTATCAATAAGTGATTACGGTATAATTATAGGTTTTTCTCAATCAAACGGGCACACGTTAGACGATTCTTGGTCATTTGAACAAAAGACAATGAAAGCTATGCGTATCACTGACGCTGTTGGTGACGAGTATATGTCTGTTACAGACGGATGGCTCACCATCAAAAACGTCGACGCTGATTATATAGACGTTGATACTGTTGACATAGACACATCGACAACGACGTTAGCGAATATTACAAAATCGTATACCCAATATGTTTTTCCAAACAAAGACGACCCTGTCGATGTGACCCAAAATGATAATATATCTATTAGGTGTAATGACACTCAACTGGGTGCGGGCAATGCTTCTTTTGCTTATGGGTTTGTATGGGACTTGTATTCGAATGATATATACTCTAATTATTTACATTTAAAGACACCAACGTCAATGACACATACAACTAGTGGTGGAAGATATGTAGTGATGTCGAATGGTTTGATAATTCAATGGGGAAGAACATCAATAGCAGAGAATACAAGCCAGACTAAAACCTTTCCTATTTCATTTACCTCTCACGGTTCTTTAGTAGCATCAAGCGGTTGGGACAGTGCTTCGGGTTGGGCTAAATGTGGGGGGAGGTATTTAACTACCGAAACTTTTAATTTATTCAATGTAGATGATACTACAGACGTCAACTGGATAGCTGTGGGATATTAAGGAGGGAATATGTACATAGGGAAAACAAGCGGTAAAAGATATCCTAAAGAGATATACAACAGATTAGACGAGAGTGAGAAAGCTGAATTTGTTGAGGTGAGCGACACAGAATATGAAAAAATAGTTGAAGAGGCAAACGAAACAAATTGTATTATAGGTGTGAGCGATGAGGGTGTGATGACCCTCACACCACGTGTAGTGAATGAATCAGATGAACTGTTATTCGAAAAGGTAAGTCTGAAAAGTTACCTCACATCCACTGACTGGGTTGTGGCGAAATGCTACGAACTCGAGTTGAAGGTCTCTGATACGTATCCAGATATCTATCAGAAAAGAGGTGAGGCACGAACAAGAATCAACGAAATAGATTCCTTACTAGGATAATTATTCTTGACATTTTTCAAGAAAATGTATATAATAAATAATAGGAGATTTATATGAGATATAAATATACAGACAACGATACAGAAGCAACAGAACTCTATTTTGATTCAGAAACAAATGGTGAGTACTGGGGCGTAGAACAAGATAGCACCATGAAAAAAGTATCTGGTGATGTCGTCAAATCAGCAGTACAGGGTTTAATTGAGGATTATAATTATGTAAAACAGGATGATGTCTACAACGGACTTGACTCTACAAGGACGGTTGTACCATTGAGTGCTAATAAAGGTAGAGAGTTAAATGAAAAAATAGAAACCAACGAAGAAAATATAAGTACAAATGCTACAAATTTAAGTGCCGAGGTAACAAGAGCAACAGGTGCAGAAAGTACAAATGCAACCAATATTGCAAGCAATGCAACAGATATTGCAACAAACACAGATAATATTGCAACAAACACAGATAATATTGCAGATTTACAAGCTCAAATTGATGGTAAGCGCTATGGAATTGATATTGATGAAACAACTGGCGATGTAACACGTTTATATGACGCAGTAAGTATGACTATTGGCTCACCAGATGGAACGCAAGCAATCACTTCCGATTTTGACAATGTATCGATTTGGTCAGATATAAGACACGTAAAGGTATCAGATGACGGAGTAATCAAGGAACAATTTGAACATGATTACGATGCATTTGATGGCGAAATAATGACTTATATTCCTCAATTCTATTATAAAGACTGGAGAGAAAACGACCACAGATATTGTGTCATTTCTAATAAAGCCTTAAATGGATATAGTAAGGCATGGCAAGATAAAGAGTACGGACTGTGTGCATCTTTCCTTGTTAGCTATGATACAGATTACCACTCTGAAATTGCAGGAGCTCCAAAAACAAATACTTCCTACACTAACTTTATTGATGGTTTTTATGCTAAGGGTGATGGCAATTGGTCAATGTACGACTCAAATATGTTGCACAATTTATTTTTGTTGACATGTATTGAGGGTGGTTCAGCTAATCATAAAGGTATGTATGGACGTGGTATAAATAGCGGTATGCCTTATTCTAGTTCAGACAGTTACAAAGTGGTTACCGCTACAACAGATGCAAATACTGTTATTTTAGATAGTTTAGGTCAACCTTTTTTATGTTGGTATGCTAGTTCAAATTGGCACAACTTATACTAATAATAGTGTTGCTAGTGATAGGTACATAACAGATATTTCAGATGATGGAACGTATCTTACAATCACTGTGGACGGAGATAGCTTTAGCACATCAGTTGGTAATTCATGCGTAACTTGGGCACAACCTGTACCACAATCACAGTACGAAACGATGGGCGACGGAAGTGGTTATATTCTTCAATTCGATAGTGAAAATCGCTCTCATGTATGTTATCGTGGTATTTGGGACTTATGGGGCAATGTGTGGCAGTTCAACGCAGGTTTCATGCGAAAAGACGGCGAATATTATGGTTCTTGCGATAAAACTTCATACGCTATAACTGACCCAGACGGAGCAGAAGGTTGGTCAGATTTAGGAGTTGGTGGATATGCAGATAACGGATATCAACAGATACGTGAAGCTATAAAGATTGATGGCGGTTCTATAGATGTGCCAATCGAGTGGGGCTCAGTTGCTAGTAGTGAGACGTTCTATTCAGCCTATCTGTACAACTTCAGCAGCAGCTACACGGACACAAGAGTGCTTCGCGTGGGTGGTAGTTGGGGCTACGGCTCTAATGTTTCTTTGGTCTTCTCCTATGGCAGCTACTCCCCTTCCAATTCGGACTTCAGCATCGGCGCGCGCTTTATCCGATATAATAATTAAAGGAGAAAATTATGATAAATGTAATAGATAAAACAGAAAAATTAACATTAGGTTCAACTTACGAACTTCGTGGGAACTTTGTAGAAAAAGTTGATGAAGAAGGAAATATATCATATGAATGCGATATGTATCGAACAACAAATAAAAATGATACTTTTGAAAAAACTTCATAATGCTAAACAATTAGAAGAAGCATATAGTTATCTTGCAAGCACTGATTGGATATATGCAAAGTGTGTTGAAGAAGATTTAATAGCTAGTGAAAAATACCCAGACGTTGTAGCAAAAAAGAAAAGAAGCTAGAGCTTTGATTAATGAACTAGGAGAGTAATCATGGATAAAAGACATATCACTATTACTGTAATAATATCAATCTTAACAACTGTGGCAACGATAGCTTTATGGGCTGGGG
>FUIF01018405.1_pt1 | contig 21981 bp, 31 predicted proteins | sample 1003461 | NCBI WGS metagenome assembly FUIF01 (sample SAMEA80401918, study PRJEB19352) | marine metagenome | reverse complement strand
GTTAGCGAGGGTGATTATTTCCAGTCCATTCAACTCCACGATTTGTAATTAACCGCACGCAATCGGATTACACCTTGTCAAAGACGCGGGAGAAAACAACGGCGGCGATCGCCGAAGCGCTCGGCACGGACCCAAGCACGGTGCGACGCTGGAAGCGCGAAGGCTGCCCACACTCAGTCGAAGGTCGTCGACTTCTGTTCAACGAAGACCAGGTTGTGCGCTGGCTCGAAAAGCAGAACCGCGATGGCAGTGTCGGTCGGCCCGCGTTGCCAGCATCAGAAGCGTTGCAAAAGGAGCAGCTCCTAAAGGCGCGGGCGCTTCGGCGACGATACGAGCGCGAGAATGCAGTCGAAGAAGGTCGACTACTCGACGCCGAAGCCGTTGAACGTCGCGACCTTCGTTGTATTACGGCCGTAAAGGATCGATTCAAGAGCGCGTCCACCACGTTAGCTGCACAGATGGAGGGGATGACGGCACCAGAGCGTGCCGCGTTCCTGGAAGGCGAGTTCGCGAGCATCTGTGAAGGGTTCGCGACTCAAAAAAAAGCCCTTGGACTGATGTCGAGCGATGCGCGTGGTCACCGCCGCGTCGCCTGAAGCCCTCGGAGTGGGCCGCGGCCGAACGGTACATGCCGCCGACCGTCACCGCTGAACCGGGTCGCTGGCGGAATGAGCGCACGCCTTACCTCGTTGAAATCATGGACGCGGTCACTTGGCCCGACGTCGAAACGATTGTTTTCCTCAAGCCAACGCAGGTGGGCTTCAGCGAAGCGACGCGCAACGAGCTGGGCTATTGGATTGATGTTGATCCGGGTCCGTGTCTCATCGTCATGCCAAGCGAGCAGGCGGCGAAAGAGATATTCGAAGAGCGACTCAAACCCCTGCTGCTTGAAACGCCGGCCCTTCGTCGTCACGTGAGCAAACGCGCGGACGACATGAAGGTGACCGCGATCAAGCTGGCAACGATGTCGGTGTATGCCGGCTGGGCGGGTTCGCCGCAAGCGCTTGCGTCGCGGCCGATTCGATACTTGATCCTTGATGAGGTCGACAAGTACCCGCTCTTCTCTGGGCGCGAGGCTGATCCGATCAGCCTTGGCTACAAACGGCTGTCGACCTATGGGCATCGTGCGCGTGTCTTGATTGGATCTACACCAACGACACGATATGGGCAGATCTGGAAGTGGTGGGAATCGTGCGGCTTGCAGCTTCACTATGTCGTGCCATGTCCTCATTGTGGTGAGTTTCAACGGCTCATCTTCGATCAGATCAAGTGGCCAGACATTGAGCCGCATGATCGTCTCGCCCGAGCAGAACGAATCGAGCTTGAGAATCTTGCGCATTACGAATGCGAACACTGTGGCGGCATTATTCGTGATGGCCACAAGCCACGCATGCTGACGGGCGGTGTCTGGCTCGCGCCTGATCAGTCGATCAGCAAAGGCGGCAAGGTCAGCGGCAAGCGTCCCAAAGCAAAACGCGTTGGTTTCCATATCAACGCGATCTATTCGCCGTGGGTCGCGTTCAGCAAGCTAGCCGCCGAGTTTCTGCGAGCAGTGGACGACGACGCATTGCTGATGGACTTCCGCAACAGTCGACTCGCCGAGCCGTTTGAAGTACGGGCTAGCTCGACGAAGACGGACGTCATTCTGGAGAAGCGCAAGCACGCAGGTCCACCAATGATTGTGCCAGCGTGGGCGCACAAGGTGTTCGCCGCCGCAGACGTCCAGAAGGATCACATTTACTACACGGTCGCCGCGTGGGGGCATGCATTCCGGTCACAACGCATCACCTATGGCATCGTGTCAACATTCGATGAGCTGGCGGGTCGCGTGCTGGGAGCAACCTGGGCAAGGGAAGACGGCCGCGACCCGCCGTTCATCACGATGGCGCTGGCGATTGACCAAAAGTATCGCACTGACGAAGTGTTCAGCTTTGCCGAGACTGATCCGGGACGCATCTGGCCGGTGGCTGGCTCGTCACGGATCACGGCCGAACCGTTTCGGACTTCGAACGTCAAGGCATACGAAGGCGTCGTTCGCCGGACGGTGAATCCGATCTACTGGAAGGACGTGTTGCACGGCTATATCCACGCGGACGACGTCACGCTTTGGTTGCCACACTGCGAGACCGGCGAGGACTACGCGAAGTCCATGGCGTCTGAACACAAGATTCTCGACCCACAGTCTCAGGCGTTCCGTTGGGTACCGGTCAGCGCTGGCGCGCCGAATCACTGGTGGGACTGCGAATATCACCTTTGCTGGATGGCCCGTGAGCTCGGGGTGGCGTCGATTCCAAGCCCCGAGCAACTGGCGGCCCTCGAGGCGGCGGAGCGACAAGAACAGGCGTCAGAGGGCGAGAGCGGCCGTGGAACGGATAACCGTTCCAGCGACGGACAATGGTTGGATGGACCACGTTATTGATGGTCGTGATCAAACAGCCATGCGTAATACGAAGACCAGCGCGAACACTGAACGCGAGCCTCCCATGACGCGATGACACGAATCACTTGAGCAAGCAACACGACCGCGCTGGCGACGACACCCAGGGCGAACAGCAACGCCATCAGGTTGACCGCTTCATGGTGTGGCCGCAGTTGTTGCATGACCAGACGGGCACCTGCTTTGTCACGCCGACGACGAAGAACACCGAACCGGCGACGACGAAAGTCAGGCCGATGAGCGCGACAAGGGGGTCGATCATCATCAGCATGCCACCGCACAGGACACAAAGCACGCCGACCACAAGTCGCGCGTTGCTCGGCTCGCTGCGCTTGATGGCATGAATCGGTGCGCCGCAGATCGGGCAGGTAGGCAAAAACACCTGCCGTTGCGGCGGCGGGGGAGGCGGGGCAAGACGTCCTGTCATCGGTGTGGTCGACCGTGACCCGGAATCAGGAAGTGTGGAACGCATGGGGGCATGATACCAGATGGCCATTCAAGCAACGGACATCGCTTCGCTCGATTCATTCACGATCGCGGAGCAGATCAAGGCACTCACGCAGGCAAAGATGCAGGTCGCACTCGGAGGTCAGGCTTACACCGGGAAGGTGGGCGGCTTCTCCCTGACCCGCGCGTCGCTCGCTGAGATTGATCGCGCCATTGACAAACTGCAGACGCTGCAGGCCGAATCAGACAGCCCCACCGGCATGCTGACGGCCCTGACAGCCTTTGAACATCACCAATAAGGCAAGGCAACAACGCGATGGGCATTGACTTAACAATCGCCGACCGCGTGCGTTCCTGGCTGTCGGCCGACTACGCCGTGAGTTGTCGGCAAAATCGTCTGGCCGCGTCGACACTCGACACGCTGGCCGGCGACGAACCGACGCGACGACGGCCGCGTGATCATCGCAGCGGCAACGACACGCGACTTGATCGAGGCTGGACCGATCAGCCGTACGGTAACTCCGGCGTGCGCACGTTGTCGCCGCACAGGCGACGCGAGATGGTGCGCCGAGGGCGCAACATTGAAGAAAACAGCCTGCTTGGCGCTTCGATGGCCGAGACGGCGGCCGACAACATCATCGGCGACGGCATGGTCGTGCAGGCCGGTACCAAGGACGCGGGTTGGAACAGACAAGCCGAGCGGCTTTGGAAAGATGAATTCAACGAACAGGCCGACGTGCGCGGTCTCAAGTCGTTTGATGAACTGCAGCGACTCTACTATTTGCGATCGCTCTATGACGGTGACATCGCCGTCTCGCTTTTGCGCAATGGTCAGTTGCAGACGATCGAAAGCGACCTGATCACGTCACCGTTCGGCGGTGTGGGCGACATTGACAACATCATCGAAGGCGTCGAACTGTCCCCAAGCGGACGCCCGCGCAACTTTCATGTGTTGACCAAGCAGCCGGGGCCACGTGGTTTTGCCCAAGGCATCAAGACAACGCCGCTGCCGGCGCGCAATGTGGTCTGGTACTTCCGCAACGATCGACTGAACGTCGAATCGATCCGCGGCGTGCCGGTCATGGCGCAAATGGCGTGGTTGCTCGAGCAAGTCGACGGCACGGTCGAATCGGTGACGGTGGCACATCGCATTGCCGCGTCGTTCGGCATCATTTGGCACAAAGAGCGACCGGGCACGTCGTACGGCAACCTGCCGACGACGGCGACGAATGCGGACGGGAACGCACAAAAGAAGATCACGATCGAGCCCGGCATGCAGGCGTTCATGGGCACGAATGAAAAGATTGAGCAGATCAAGCCCGAGCATCCGCGCACCGGCTTTGAAGAGTTCATGACGTACCTGGTGCGCATGGCCGGCGTGAAGCTTGGCCTTCCGCTCGAGCTGGCGCTGAAGGACTTCAGCAAGACCAACTACAGCAGCGCCCGGGCGTCGATGGAGCAGGCGTATCGACGCTTCCGCATCGAACAGAAACGTTTCGCCCGCGTGGTGCTTTCGCGCATCTATCGCTGGCGGGTCAGCAAGTGGATGAATGAAGGCCGGCTACGGCGTCGTGACGACGCGTTCCAGCATCGTTGGTTCGGTCAGCAATGGCCGTACCTCGACCCGCAGAAAGAAGCGGTGGGCGCGCTGGTGGCGATGGACGCCGGCTTCACGACGCTGACCGCGGAGTTGCTGAAGCGCGGGCAGGACCTGGACGAGTGGATCGCCACGCGTTCAACCGAAATCCAGAAGATGAACGACGCCGGCATTCCGATCGTCAACAGCACGAACACACGGGCCAACGAGGACACGACCAACAATGCCGACGCGAGCTGATGTCATCCGACGAGCCTGCGCGGCCCAGCACTTTGGAGCGTGGGACGTTGAGCAAGGCTGGTTCCGTGACGCGGTGCAGATCTTCAACGGCGGTTCGTGGCCGATGCGCCTCGCTGCTGTCAAAGACAAGGAAGATGACACGCAACCGGCGATGCCGTTGGTCGAACAGACGGCCGACGGCAAAGTGGTGTGGGAGCTCGACGCTTACGACGAGCAGGTGACGCTCTATACGGTCGACGACAGTGGCCTGGCGACGATTCGTGTCGACGGCCACATCGTCAAGGGCGATTCATCGCTTGGCGGCACGTCATCGCTGCGAACACAGCGGGCGCTGCAGATGGCGGCGGACGATGAAGAGGTTGACGCGATCATAATGATCGTCGATTCGCCGGGCGGCACGGTCGCCGGCAGCCGGGAGTTGGCAGACAAGATCGATCAGGTTGATGCCCTTAAGCCGGTTTTCGGCCATTCGGACGATCTGTCGGCTTCGGCGGGTTACAACGTGCTTTCACGCACGCGTCGGATTACAGCCAACGAATCAAGTTTGATTGGTTCGATCGGCACGGTGGCGAAACTGGTCGACTCGAGCAAGCGGGCCGAGGAGCAAGGTTACAAGGTGCATGTGCTGTCAACCGGCAAGCACAAGGGCACCGGCATTGCTGGCGCTCCGATCGATGACGAGCAGCTTGCCGCCGAGCAGAAACTCATCAACGACCTGGGTGGTCAGTTTGTCGCCTCGGTCAACCGCGCACGCGGACTGAATTTGAAACTTGGCGAAGGCGCGGCCGACGGTCGCGTGTTTATTGCCAAGGAAGCGAAAGAGCTTGGGCTCATTGACGACGTCGCATCGTTGGAGCAGGCGCAGAACCACATCCGGGAGACCATCATCATGGAACCGAAAGACTTTGAGCAGAAGCATCCCGACGCCGTCAAGGCGTGGAAGGACGAGGCGGCGGAGCAGGCAAGCAAGGATGCGACGGACGCGGCGATGACCGCCGAGCGCAAGCGCATCGCGGAACTTCGCGACGCGTTCAAGGATCGGCCGGCGTTCGCACTCGATCAGATCGCCAAGGGGCATTCGCTCAGCGAAGCGAAACTCGAGCTGAATGACGTGCTGGTCGAGGAGCTGGCCGACGCCAACAAGCGCGCCGACGAAGCGACGGCCGCGGCGAAGGAGGCCACTGGCGCACAAGCTGACGGCAATGACGCGCTTGAGCTGGCGAAGGGCGGCGGCGGTGACGCAACGGACCAGTTCATCGATTTGGAAATCGAAGAGCGCATCGACGCCGAGTGGGAAGCGGACCACGAAGGTTGCCAGAAGAAGTTCCACAACCTGTCGGCGTATCGCGGTTATCGCAAGCACGTGCTTGATCGCAGCGCCGACGACGCGGCCTAATCGACACGATGTGGCCGTGGGTGAAACGACTGCTCGTGTTGGCGGGTCTGATCCTGCCAACGGCAGAGATTGAGAACAACAACGACGTGCGCGTCGATACCGCGCCGCGGACGGAGATCCGCGTGCCGGACGGTCCCGCCCGCATTGTCGTGACCCGACATGAAACCACGATCGACCTGATCAATTAACCGAGCCCTTCCGGGGGCAGGGGGAGAAGCTATGGCACTGTCAGCAAACAAGGCGCGTGACTATTCGGTCCGCGGTCGCGAAAACGCCCTGCCCGTGCAGGCGTCCAGCACGATCTACGCCGGCTCGGCGTTGACGATCGACACGGGCGGCGAAGTCGGCCCGGCCGATGCATCGGAAGCCAACTTTGCCGGCTTCGCGCTGGAGAAGGTGGACAACTCCAACGGCTCGGCGGGCGACGTGAACTGTCGCGTGCTGACCTCGGGTGAAATTGAGTTGACCGTCACCGGCCTCGACGACAACAACGACATCGGCGACATCGTTTACCTCACCGACGACAACACCTTCACGCTCGTCGCGTCGGGTGCCAAGGCGATCGGCAAGGTCAGCGAGATCGTGTCGCTGACGTCGGGCAAGTGCAAAGTTGCGTTCGACACCTTCTTGAACGAACACTGGAACGACTAACCCCCGGAAGGCGGGCAACGCGCGGGGGCGGACGTTTTCCAATTTCGATTTGAACCGTACACATTGACCGAACACCCCGACCGGGGGAGGGGAGGCAGCTATGCCAGGCAACAGCGCAGGAATCTACAGCGTCCTCGACGACGAGCGGCTCGTCGGCGACTTCTTTCAGAACATGGGCGGCGCAATTGATGCCGGCTTCTCATCCTCGCTTCTAACGGAATTCCCGTCTGATGGCGAGGTCGAGTATCACACATGGCTCGCGCCCGTCGGCCCGATGCGCGAATGGAAAGGCGAGGCGGTTGGCCGACAGCTTGACCAGTTCAAGGGCATGGTCCGAAACACGGATTACGAAAACACCTTGGCGATCCCCAAGAGTGACGAGCGCCGTGACAAGACGGGCATCATTCGCAGCCGCATCGGCGAGCTGGGCATGACCGTTGGCTGGCAGCCGGACATCCTCACGTCAGCGCTCATCACGAACGGCGAGTCGGCGACGGGTGCTTCGGAAGATGGATTCCGCGACCTGACCGGCCGTTGCTATGACAACCAGGCCTTCTTTGACACCGATCACGCCGAGTCGGGCAGCAATCAGACCAACGATCTGACGGCGACCGAGGTCCCCTCTGCGAACGTGAGCAACACGTCCGCGCCGACGGCAACGGAAATGGAAGGCATCATCACCGAAACGATCGGCCACCTCTACGGGCTGTTTGATGCCCAGGGCCAGCCGGCAAACGGCAACGCGCGCAACTTCCAGGTGCAAGTCGGCAACGCTCGATACTGGGCGGCCGCGGTCGCAGCGGTCAACAACCTGAACCTCGCGAGCGGCGCAAGCAACCGCCTCGCTGGCATGATTGCGAGCGGTCAGATCAATGTCCGCGTGGTCTTCAATCCGCGCCTGTCGAGTTCAGCCTTGAAGCTCTACGTCTTTATCGAAGATGGCCCCGTCGGCCCCTTCGGCTCGCAGACTGAGGTAGCGCCGCAACTGCAGGAAGAGGACCCCGGCATCACCAAGAAGTACTTCCTCGTGATGGCCAACGGCACGCACGCCGCCTTTTATGCTTTGTGGCACAAGGCAGCAGTCGTCCTGCTTTCGTGAACAGCCAACCCACTGCGTGATGCATTCGGACCCTCGCGTTCATCGCGCGCGGGTCTGTTCATTTGACCACCCCTCGGAGTCAACACCATGAACCAACAGAACAACATCGGGCTACAGCAGACGCAGTCGTCGCATGTGGCCCAAAACATGAAGACGCGCGGCGGCGACCTGCCGGGCCCGGTTGACCTCAACCGAATGGACAGCAAGGAACGCGGCGAGCGTTACAAAGACATCGTACGCGCCCTCGGCCAAAAGGACTGTGAGCTGTACAAAGAAACAGCACTCGCCGCACGGCAGGGCAGCGCCAAAGCGTTGGAGGCCAAGCGCGCGATTGCCGATCGTCTGATCGCCAAGAATCGCGCCGTGGCGAAGCAGTTCTTTGAACATGTCAGCAGAGAGCTGCCGCTGGCACCGGCCCCGATCGAAGAGAAGTAACCCCGCAAGCAAGCACCTCGCCCCGGACGCGCGCGGCCGCAACTCATGCAGCCGCCCGTCCGGTTTTTCGTTCTCACCCCACTCCCAACGCTCAACCCCAGGGACACGCATGCGCGTCATCGGTTATTACAGCCGCAATACACCGTACCAAGCGGAAGCTGCGCAGATGGCCAGCAGTGCCGAAGACGTCGACCTCGAGGTGTCGCTTGTGGCGATCGACGACTTGGGGAGCTGGCAAGCCAACACCCAGGCCAAGGCACGCGTCCTGCGTGACGCGCTCAAGAACAGCAGTGAACCGCTGCTCTACGTTGACGCCGACGCCCGGTTCAATGCGGACCCGCGCCCGTTGCTGCCGTCCGAGCATCCGCGGCCGCGATCGACGCCGGACCTGAGCGTGTTCGTTCGGCGTGACGGTGATCGTGGCGAGCTGCTTAGCGGCACGTTGTGGTTGAACACAACGGTGCGTTGCATGGAGGTGCTCGACGCATGGGTCGACGCGTGCGCCGAAGATCCCGATACGTGGGACCAGAAGGTCTTACAGCGCGTGCTTTTCAACACGCCGGGGTTGACGTTGGAACTGCTCGACCCGGCGCTGTGTTTCATCTTCGACACCATGCGCATGCAGTATCCGGGCGTCGAGCCGGTGATCGAACATTTTCAGGCGAGTCGCAAGTACCGCAGTCGTTGAAGGCCAAGAGTACCAAGCATGCCAAGAGTGACCAAGTGGGAAAGCGACTGCGGCCGCGTGACGCTGTACCGCGCTGACATTGCTCAGGTGCTGCCGAAGATCGACAACGCGTCGATCGACATGATCTTCACCGATCCGCCTTACGGTCACGGCAATGCCAACGGCGACCTGCTGGCCAACAAACACAAGGCGCTGAAGAACGAACTGCCGACGATTCAAAAGCCCATCGCCAACGACGATGAAGACGGCATGCGTTCCGTTGTGAACTTCATGCTAAATGAAGCGTCGCGCATCCTGCGGCACGACTCTTGCTGCTGCTGCTGCTGCGGTGGGGGCGGGCCTCGCCCGACGTTTGCCTGGCTGGCGCAGCGGATGGACCGCGAGGGCTTGCAGTTCTTTCATTCGGTTATTTGGGACAAGAAGCATTGGGGCCTTGGTTGGCGCTGGCGTCGCCGGCACGAGATGGTTATGGTCGCGCATCGCCGCGGCGGCAAGTGCCTGTGGAACCCGCAGGCGAAAGCCGCGCCGAACGTCATCGCGTGTTGCAAACCGCGAGACAAGCATCATCCCAACGAAAAGCCGCTGCAGCTCGTCGCACAGTTCGTCACCAATCACGCCAGCGAAGACCAGATCGTTCTCGACCCGTTCATGGGCAGCGGAACGACGGGTGTGGCTTGCGTCCAGCATGGCAGGCGCTTCATCGGCATCGAACTCGATCGCGAGTATTTCAACGTCGCCAAGACGCGCATCAAGGCGGCCCTCAAGGACGTCGATGAACCTGTAGCAGCTTGACCGCAAAACATGCTTGCCCCCATCGACAAACTCAACGCCGGCGGGAACGACACGATTCAGATTCTCGTCACACGTGCGTGTGACCTGCATCACTGCTCCAACTGCACGCAGTTGCTGCCGTACCGCAACGACGACACCGTGCACATGGACCTCGACGTCTTCCGCGAGGCGTGCGAGTCGCTCGTCGGCTGGGCCGATGCCGGCGGCATCGTCGGCGTCTTCGGAGGCAACCCATGCGTTCATGCAGACTTTCCAGGGCTGTGCGCGATCCTCTCGGACATCATCCCACCGCGCAACCGCGGCTTGTGGACCAACAACCTCAACGGCCACGGGGCGGTCGCGGCCGAAACCTTCCGCGCCGGCCGCCTCAACCTCAACGCACACGCCGTGGACACGGCGGCGGCGGAGATGGATGAGTACTTCCCCGGCCGGGTGATTGAATCGTCACGCACGAACGCGTCGTGGCACAGTCCGATCCTGATGGATTGGCGCGACTACGACATTGCCGAGTGGGAATGGCATGCCCTGCGCGAAGCATGCGACATCAACCAACGCTGGTCCGGTGCAGTGATGCAGAAAACCGATCCGGTCACCGGCGAGCAAGCGGCCTTCGCTTACTTTTGTGAGGTGGCAGGCGCGCTTGACGGTGTGCGTGGTGTGAATCACGGCGTGCGCGTCTTTCCCGGCTGGTGGCAACACGACATGAAAACCTTTGAGCATCAGGTCAAAGCCTGCTGCGATGAGGGCTGTGGCGTGCCGCTCTCACGACTTGGCCACCTTGATCGCGACAACACGTACGACGTTTCGCGGTCCTGGGTGAAGCTGACGATCGGTGCCAAACCACAACGAAAGCACGACTTACACGACAAACTGCCGGGGGGCACAGAAATGGCGACGGATTATCAGTCCCGTTTCACCACGGACAAGCCGCCCCCGGAAGGTTGAGACCGAAATGCGTCGATAAGCGCATCATGTCGCTAACGAAGCTCTGCCTCGCCAACATCGACTACCGGCTGCACACGTCCGACGAGGGCTGGCAATTGCAGGACGGACTGCGTGTCGCTGGTTGGGATTGTCGCTACGGACCTGCCAACGTCAGCGAACTGCTGGACGCTCACCGGCCCGACGTGGTCTTCGTTCAGGACGTACGCGACTGGCTGTCGGAATCGGACATCAGTTTTCGCAAGGACATCGACTTCGCCCACCTCGAGGCGATTGGCGAGGCGGGCTTGCCTGCGTTCACGGTCCTGAAAGACGCGTGGGGCTGGCATGACATTCAAGCGGCATGCGCTCGACACATCGGCGCGTCTTATCGCGGCGGGATTCTTACCTACTATCGTCACGACATGATCCACGACGTCGCGCCCTGGACGCGCGATTATCCATTGCATCGCGTGCATCACACCGTCGACGGCGACCTGATCATGAACGCCGTCGCCAATGGCGAATGGCAATTCAGCACGCACCGCGGGCGAGGCCTCGTGACCGGCAACGTTTCGCCGGTCTATCCGTTGCGCAGCAAAGCCGTCAGGCACGCTGACCAACTCGGCCTGCACGTGCGCACACATCCGGGTTACACCAACCTGCGATGCGACACGCCAGCGTACCTGCTCGAGCTCATGAAGTACAAGGTCCACGTGGCCACGGCCTCGCAGTGGGGCTGTGCTTTCAGAAAAATCATCGAGTCGGTGGCATGCGGCTGCACGCCGGTGACCAACCTGCCCGCGGAAGACGTTCTTCCTGAAATTGACGGCGCGCTGGTGCGCATTCCCACCGACATCGATGTCGCCTCACTCAAGCAAACCATCGACGAGGCGGAAGCGTCGTGGGATTTTGAGCAGCGACTGGCGTGGGCGCAGATTGCCTTGCGCTACTACGACTGGCGTGAAGCCGGCAAACGTCTCGACGCGCTGATGACCGCCGCCGTGAGGGGAGCGGTCGCATGAAAAGGCCAATCGCCCAGAACGGACGGGTGGTGCATCGCGCGGACTTCGCGCATCACTGCAATGCCCTGGGCCTGACACACATGGCCGTCGAGGTCGGTACCGATCGCGGTGTGTTTGCCCGACAGTTTCTGGAACAATGGCAGGGAGAGACGCTGTTTTGCGTCGACCCCTACGAACAGTACGACGAGATGCCCTTTGGACGCGACGGCGATTTCGCCATGGCAACCGCCTTGCTCGCTCCGTACGCGCGGCGGTGCAAGATCGTGCAGTGTGCATCCGTCGTGGCGGCGCAATCGGTCGAGCCGACGCATCAGATGTCGTTCGTGTACATCGACGGGGCGCATGACCACGACAACGTCGCGGTCGACCTGCGCGCCTGGTGGCCGCGTGTGAAGCCGGGCGGCTTGCTGGCAGGCCATGACTACTGTGACAGCCATCCGGGCGTGGTCGAAGCCGTCGACGCCTTCGCACGTGAGATCGGTGCGACGGTGTTCAAGACGCAGGACTATTACGCACCGTCGTGGTGGATCTGCAAACTGGGCGAGGCAGGTTGAAACGCCAAGAGCGCCAAGAGCGCAGAGGCAAGCGTCGATGCGCATCCACGCCCTGACCGTTTGTGTGAACTACGCCGCGGAGTTGGCGGTGTCGATCGACCGCTGGCGGCCGGGACTGGCTTCCTGGACGGTCGTCACCGACCACGACGATCAGCACACCGCCGAGCTTTGCAAGGCGTACGACGTGACGTGCTGCAAAACCGACGCGTTCTATCGCTTCGATGCCGTGTTCAACAAAGGTGCCGCGCTGGAGGAGACGCGGCGCTTTATCTGGCCCGACATCGACGGCGACTGGCTGTTGCTACTCGACGCCGACGTCGTCCCCCCAGAAGGGTGGGGCGAATCGTTGAAAGACGCAAGCTGCAAGCCGGGCCATCTTTACGGAGCGCGGCGCTATCAGTTGCCCCCCACGTTCAACGCCGACGTTGACATGACGCTCCGCCCAAAGCAGCGCATTGACGGGGACGGCCCGGCCGTGGGGTTCTTTCAGTTGTTCCACACGACCGACCCGGTCGTGCAGATGAAACTGATCCGCGACGGTGAGCTGATCGAAACGTGCTGGCGTCACGCCGGCGTGTACGACTCGCACCTGATGCACCTTTGGACACCGCGAAACGTTCAGCGTTTGCCGCTGGCGCTTGGTCATTTGGGCGAGCGCGACAACTGGTGGGGCAAAGGCAACCGGCTTGACTTCAATCGCATGATGGTCGAACGCGCCCGTCGCGGCGGCTACGACCACGAGCGGGTCACGGAAACCATATGAAGCGCACAGGAACACCCGTCGTCAACAGCGTGATCAAGCACCTGTGTATCGGCTTTGTCCGAGCGGCCAAGTGTGACTGTCGCTCGGACGCCTGGATCACGCAACAACTCGGCCGGCATTTCGGCCTTAGCGCCCAAGAGGCCTCGCTGGCGCTGTTGCTCAACGTCATCACTTGAACCATGCACGCTGCCATCGTTTGCCCTGGTCCGTCGATGCTCGAGACCTACAGGCATGATGCGCGCCGCTTCGACCTGGTCATCGGTGTGAACCGCGCCGTGCTGGCGGTACCGTGTGACGTGTGGTGTTTTCTCGACTGGCACGTGTGGCTCGATTATCGCCCGCCGGCAGAAGAGGGCGTGCCCGCGATCTTGACGACCAGGTGCTGTCAGTCCCACCTGGCACGCAAAGGGCAGGGCGAAGCGCTGGCTCGAAACATTCGCGCGTTTGTCGATGACATCGACGCCGTGCCGGTCAACGCCTGCAACTGGCGCACGTACTCGGCGCAGGCGGCGATGGCGTACGCCTATCAGTGCGGGGCGACGGTGATCGAAGGCTTTGGGATGGATCTTCACGGCGTCGCCGACTACGACGGTCATGAAAGTGACAAGAACGGCCGCACAGCGCGGCGATGGACAGCCGAGCGCGTGATCATGACCGACTTGGCCAACTGGCTCAACGATCACGGTTGTGCGTTCATTCGACACGGGGGTGCGGCATGCTCGACTGGCTGACGAAGTACTGGGTGCTGATCACTGCGGGGTTGGGTGCATTCGCTTCGTTCATTGTCGCCAAGACAGGCATCGCCGAGAACAGAACCGAGATCAACGAACTGAAAATCGAAGTCGACGCGTTGAAGGCGAAGGCGGCCGAGGATCACGACCACATCATCACGATCAAGAACGACGTCGCGTGGCTCAAACAGGCGTGGCAAGACGGATAGCGCGCCGCTTCGTGATGGGTGAAAGGAACTTCCGGGGTGGGTCTACTCGACAAAGCCAACAGCATGGAAGCCGGCTTCATTGCCGATGCGGATGAACACGGCGAGACGGTCACGTACACGCCGTACGGCGAAGCCGCGCTGACGATCAACATCATCGTCGATCGCCAGGCAGACGCTCGTCTGGCCGGCACGACTGCGGGCAACTACCGCGAGCCGGAAGTCTTTGTTCGCAATCACCCCAGCGAAGGCGTGACGTCCGTCGTCGAGAAGGGCGACACGATCACCATGCCGGAGCGGATCGCGGCCGTGGGCGGTACGACAACGAACAAGACCTACATCGTCTATCGCGTGATCGACAACGACGCCAATTGGTGGCACCTGCAACTGCGCCAGCGATAGCCGTTGAACTTTGAACATCAGTAGCGCCGAGCGCGAAGGGAGAGAGCCATGTCGAGTGTTGTGGTCTATGACGACTCGCCGAAGGTCAAACGTCTGTCCGTTGCCGCTTGTTTGAACGCCATCTTCCGTGTGGTGGTCGCAGCGAACGAGCCCTGGGACACAACGCCCAAGTTCAAAAGCACACGCATTCGCCGACGCGTCGGTGCCGGCAACACGGCAAGGCAGGCGCGTTGGGAGCGTCGACGTTAGATGGCCGAAGCGCGACTGGCATCGGTCGAGATCTTCGGTCGCGAGGACATCATTGCATTGATGCGCGGCGCGCCGCAGGAGCTGAAGCGCGAGCTTGGCCGCGCGTTCTTTAAGATCGGTCAATACGACATCCAGACGCTACGCCGGCGACAGCTTTCCGGTCGCAACACCAACGGTCTGAACGTGCGACGCCGCGGGCTGGGCCGCTCGTTTAAGTTCGTCGCCTCCGACTCGCGCAAGGCCAAAGACCTCGGCGATCTGTTTCTGACCGAGTACACGCGCTGGCCGGCGGCTGAAATTCATCAGGCGGGCGGAACCATCCGACCCAAGCGAGGCCGGGCTCTGACGATTCTGACCGATGAAGCACGCACAGCCGGCGGCGCGGTGAAGCGTGAGTATCGCCGCGGCGGGCTGGCACGCATGATCCGCGAAGGTCAGGCGTCGGTCATTCAGACTCGCCGCGGCCCGATTGTCGTGCGCCATCGCGGCGGACTGACCAAGAGCGGTAAGCCGCGCAAAGGCACGCGCGATGAAGTCGTGGCATTCCTGCGGCCGTCCGTGCGCCTGCGCAAGCGACTCGACTTTTTCAAGAATCACGAACGCAACACCCGCCGCCACAACGTGGTCATTGACCAGGCGGCCGATCGGGCATTGCAAAAAGCGGTCAAGCGCCGCGTGCGAAACGTACGCGGCGTGATCCGGGCACTGAGTTAGAGCAATCGGGGGTCGGTGGTGAGCACACGACGCATTACACCAGTTCGATGCAAGGGCGCAGATGAGGTGCGAAATGTCGCCGTCGACCTGACGTCGGAACTGGACGTCTATGCCAGCGGCTGCGTGATCAGTGCCACATCGACGACCCTCGTCCTAGACGCTGACGCTGTGGCGATCGACGACGAGTTCAACGACTTCACCGTCATCATCACCTCCGGCACCGGCGCGGGACAGAGTCGAACGATCAGCGACTATGTCGGGGCCACCAAGACGCTCACCGTCAGCAGCGCATGGGATGTCACGCCTGACGCCACGTCGACGTTCGCCGTTCGCGAGCTGCTCACCGGCACGCCCACCGTGGCGTCGCCGACATCGGGCCTCACGATCGACAATGAGACCATCAACACCAAGCAACTGAACATCGGAGGCGTTCCGGTTTACGCCGGCCTTGCGGTGACCTACCGCGTCAGCGGTGGCACCGCCGGTCAGACGCACGAAATCACCGTGTCGTGCGGTACCACCGCATCGCCAGCACAGACCATCAAGGTCATTGCCCCGCTCACCATCGTCTAGTTGCTTCATTCAAGCTCGCATCCACGCATGGCCAACTCTGACCCCATCATCGAACAGATCGCCCAGGACATCGAGGAGACGCTGCGCGGTGTGCGCAAGCAGGCTGGCTTCCAGATCGACCTCGCCGTCGAACGCACGGTACCGGACCGCGAGGGCGTTGGTCCGCCCGAAGGCGTCGAGCCTGGCGACAGCCATTACCGCTGCTACCTGTTTCAAGATGAGCCGTACGAAGACGCGTCGGCACCGCAGCAACATCTTGCATGGATGATGCCTTTCGTCGTGCAGGTGTTCATCGTCGAACCGCAAACGTCTGATGTACCCGTTGACCGGCGCATGAACATCATCGCCGCCGACGTCTTCCGCGCACTTCGCGCCGATCGCCATCGCAGCGGCTTGGCCAACGACACCGTCGTGCCGCCGTACCGGCAAATCGTCAACGAAGCGGGCGAGTTCGAAGGCATCGAGTACATCGTCGAAATCAAATACCGACATCTGCAGGACGATCCGTATCGTCGTTGAATCTGAGGAGGGGTACCCATGTCAAACGGCAACCCGCTTGTCACCGCGCAGTCGATCCTTGCGCTTGAAGAAGAATCCACCGTCGGCACGCAGCCATCGTTCACCGCTTCGAGCGGCGGGCACAACATCATGGACGCGTCGATGAACCCGACCGGCGGCTCGCGTCGTCGTGAAGGGCAGTCATCGATGAGCCAGTTGCCCGCGACGCGCGGGGCCCTGCCGGGCGCGGCCGCGTGCCGCGTCGAGGGCTATGGCAACGGCGCATCGGGCCTGCCCGGCTGGACGTCGCTTCTGCGCGGGTGCGGCTTTGCCGAGGCGGGCGCGACCTTCTCACCGGTCTCCGGGAGCTCCTCGGCGACGGCGCTGTCGATGCGTCACTACCTCGACGGCCGCATTGAAGACCTGGTCGGGGCCATGGGAACCTTCACCATCACCGGCCGCATCGGCGAGCCACTCGACTTCGCCTTCGAGTTTCAAGGCGTCTTCTACGACAACACCGACGCGGCGCTGATCACGCCGACGTATCCGACCGTCGTCCCGCCGATCTTTGCCGGCGCGACGTTCACGGTGGGCGGGACAGCGCGCAAGGTCAGCCAGTTCGCCATCACCATCAACAACGAGATCAAGCTGCGCGAGGACCCGGCCGCCACCGACGCGGACAGCGATGGCACCGGATACCTGGGCGCGGTGATCGTCAACCGCGACATCGTGCTCAGCATGGACCCCGAGGCAGCGCTGTACGCGACCAAGGACTGGCGCACCGACTTCAAAGCCAACACAGAGGCGGCATTTAACTGCGTGGTCGGATCGCAGAGCAACAACACGCTGACGATTGCCGCACCCAAGGCGCAACTGCGCACGGACCCGGCGAAGATCGATCGCGAAGGCATCGTGGCCGAACAGCTTGAGTTCCAGTGCAACCGCAGCGCTGCCGCCGGCGACGATGAACTGACGATCGCCTTCAGTTGAGCCGATTCATCATCCAAGACAGAGACGCAAAGGCCACAGAGGGCATGTGTCCGGGGCGGAGGGTTTCGATTGACGCTGAATCCTCTGTGTCCTTTGCGTCTCTGTCCCCCGCCAATGACCCCGCACTTGAAGGAATGACCCATGCCCGACGCATGTCTCGACCCCAACGGCACGTTTGAATTCATCCTCGGCGAAGCACTGACTGCGTCCGGGGCGAATCGCGTCCTGATCCTCCGGTTCATGTCTGCCCGTCAGTCGCGCGAGTATTACGCCCGTATTGAAGCGACGACCGAAGCGGGCATCAGCGACACCGAGTACATCAATCGACAGATCGAAGCGCTCAAGATGCCGCTCGTCGGATGGCGGAACATCACCGACGAAGACGGGCAGCCGCTGACCTACGCGCCCGACGTGATCGACCAGGGCTTGTCGGTCCTGGACATCACGTACGCGCTGAATCGCTTTGAGGTGGAAGCGGCGAAGCAGGAGGCGGATGAAAAAAAGTTGCACTCGCCATCGCCATCCGCCACGGCGTCTTCGGATGCCGGCCAACCGGAGACGACGCGGGTGGATGCGCCTGCGGCATTGGACGAGGCGTCCGGGCGCAGTGGTTCAAGGCCCTCGACTGTCCCGTCTGCCACGCCACACGATTCCAGCCCGGAAGCAACGGAAAAGTCCGCTGTCGCGGATGCAACGGACGCGGCACCTACATGCTGACCGACTGTCCTCGCAAGCTCTTTCGCGGGAGCGAGTGGCAACGCATCACGGAACTGATCGAATTCGCCGACGCCGCGCGTCATGGCACGTGGCCGGTTGCCGGCGGCGTGTTGGATCAGACCGTTCACGCACGACGGCTGTTTCGACTCATCTGGCAACACACCGATTTGCACCGTCCGACTCTGTTTTGACTAACGCCCCTGCGCGCAGGGCATACTTTCCGGGGGTAGGGGCGTGGGGCTCCAGAAGACGCTAGAGCTATTGATCCGCGGCCGCGACGCAGCGACGCGCCCACTGAGCAAGGTCGGCAAGTCCGTCGATCGACTCGGGCAGCGGTTCAGCAAGCTGCGCGGCATCCTCGGCGGCGTCGGTCTGGCCGTGGGCGGGGCAACCGTTGTCGGGGCGCTGCGTTCGGTCGTGTCGGCGGCCAACGAAGCGATCAAAGTTGAAGCGCGTCTCGCGGCCGTCAATCGCGCCACGGGTCGCGCCGCCGGCTTCACGACGCAGCAGCTCATCCGCCAGGCTGACGCCCTGCAGGCGCTGACCGGCGAAGGCGACGAGTCGGTCAAGGCGGCGCAGGCGCAACTGCTCACCTTCACGAACGTGCAGGGCGATCGCTTCAAACGGGCAACCGAGTTGGCGATCGACATGTCGCGCGTTTTCGAGCAGGACCTGCGCACAAGCATCATTCAAGTCGGCAAGGCGCTGCAGGAACCGGACAAAGGCATCACCGCATTGCGTCGGTCGGGCGTGAGCTTCACGCAGCAACAGCAGGACATGATCAAGACGCTGGTGGAAACCAACCGCCAGCTCGAGGCCCAGGACATCATCCTCGAGGCGCTGCGCAAGCAATTCGGCGGCGCGGCCCGTGAAGAAATGCGCACGGCCGACGGTCAGTTGCGGGCGCTGAACAACAGTGTTGCCGACTTGAAGGAAACCATCGGCCGCCTGGTCAACGACAACGGCTTGCCCAAGTTCATCAGCGAGCTTCGCGAAGGCGTTGAGCTGGTCAACCAACTGGCCGGCCGCAGTCGTGGTTCGGGTCAAAGCGCCGGGCCCGCGTTCGCCCGTCTGGTGGCGGGCTCGTCGTTTCGCGCCAGCACGTTCGGAGCGTTCGAGCTTCCGCAGGTGATCGATCGCTTTGGCAACTTCCTTGCCGACACGCGACGCACGCCGGAGCAGATCTTCGCGCCGGATCGCGAGCGGTCCCCGTCGCCGTCGCCGCCGGCAGGCCCGGGCGCTGACGAGTTTGCCCGACGCGGCCGTGTGTTAAGCAACACCTTCGAGCAGCTCAATCGCGCCATCGTTGGCGGGCCACGTCGTGTGGCGGGTGGCGGCCGCGGCCTGTTGGACGCGCTGATGCAGCCGGGCCGGGCCCTGGGTCAGCTCAATGCTGGCCAGCAGTCGCTGCACGAAGCGAACATGACGATCCTGGGCGAGCGTGCCCGGCTTGGCGATCGCCGAGCGGAGATCCAACTGCGCACGTTCGAGGTGCAGCAACGCTTCGCCGAGACGAGCGAACGACTTGAGCGACTCATGGCAGATGGTTCGCCCATGCAGCGCGCCATGGCCGAACATCTGCTGTCGCAGTTGCCGAAGTTGCAGGCTGACGCGATCGCGGAACTGAGCAAGCGCGGCAGCGTGCCGTTTCGTTTGGCACCGGGCGGTGGGGCAGACGAACGATTCCTGACGGGCGTGGCCGCGTCGCAGGTCGACGCCGCTCAGCGCGGCATGATGGAACAGGTACGCAAACAGACCAAGGAAAGCGAGAAGCAAACGTCGCTGCTCTCACAGCTTCTCGGCGAGCTGCAGAACGGCGAGAAGGTCCGCCTCGTCGGATCGTTGCTAAAGGGATGAAGTCATGGCCATAAACATTTGGATTGGCGGGGCGTCGGGCAACGAGAACAGTTGGTCGACGGCGGCGAATTGGTCGCAAGCCGCGGTCCCGGTCAACGGCGACACGGTGATCATCGACGGCGGCACGTCGAACGTGAACATCACGGCCGGCTTGAATCAGTCGGCCGTCACGTTGGCGCGGCTGATCATCTACGGCAGCTACACGGGACTGATCGGCTCGGACCGCGAGACGTACCTGCAGATCGGTGCGACCGAACGTGGGGATTGGACAGCTCACCGGCAACACCAACGACGCCGGCAGCGGTCGCATTCTCATCAACTTCGGCAGCGTGCAGACCGACGTCGTCGTGGCCTCGACGAAGAACAACGCCCAGGACAGCGGCCTCGAGCCGGTGCGTCTGATTGGCAGCCACGCAAGCAATGAGATCCACGTCAGTGGTCGATCGTTCGTCGGCCTAGGTACCACCAACGGCGACGAGTCGCCCACGTGGACCGTGATCGATGCTGCAGAGACACAGACTTCCGGGGGTGCGGGGACGCCGACGGTCAATGTCGGACGGGGGCGACATTGACCACCATCACCGTCGACGCCGGCACCGTGACCAATCGCGGTGCCGACGTCACGACGGTCACAGCCAACGGCGGCCGGTACGTGGCGTTGGAAGACGCGGCGCACACGACCATCAACGTGCGCCCGGCTGGTGAGCTGGTCTACAACAGCGACGGGACGCTGACCACGCTTGTGTGTGGCGGCGTCGCGGACTTCAGTCAGGACCCACGCAGCAAGACAATCAGCAACGTGACGCTGAATGCCGGCTTCACCTTACGTGGTGACTGGCAACGCCTGACATTCAGCAACGGCATCGACTTCGACAACTGTGGATTCGGCGACGGCACGCTGGAGCTCGGCTCGAACTTCACGATGCCGGCTTTGACAGCCATCTAACCCCGGACGTTCAACTGAGAGGAGCAGCCATTCCGGGCGTTTACACACAAGATTGGTCCGACGATGCGATGGGCATCAGCGCTGACGGCCGCACGGCGACGCTGACGTGGACGGTCACGGGCGTGACGGCCGAAGCCGACGTTCTGTCCGCCGACCCGTACGACGCCAACCAGGAGCCGCTACCGGCGTACGACAGGGATCATCCGCGCATCAACGGCATCAAGGTTAGCAACGTCGATGTCGTGCGTGACGGCTACGACGTATGGAAGGTGACGGCGAAGTACTCGCGACCGAGCAAGGGTGGCGGGACACACGGGGAAGACCCGGACGATCCACTGCGGGCCCCGCCCGAGCTTTGGTGGGAGGAAATCTCACACGCGGTTCCTGTCGATCGCGACCTTGAAGGCAACCCGATCGAGAACTCAGCCGGCGACGCGTTTGAAGGCGGCGCGCCGGTCACGCGCAAGAGCTACGTCTTCAACGTCGTGCAAAACGAGATTGCCTTCAACATCGTCAAGGCGCTGCTTTTTGCCGACGCAACCAACAGCGACGCCTTCGAGGGCGGCAAGCCGGGCGAGTTGCTGCTGCTGAGCATGTTGCCGACGCAGCGCTACACGCGCCTCTCCGAGTACATCCCGGTCCATTATCGAATCGAATTTCGCGACAAGGCGATCTGGGGTCAGCGCCCGTTCGACTTTCAGCGTATGGACCGCGGCTTTCAGGCATGGGTCAATGAGAACGACGTCGTGACGCGCTATGCCATCCGTGATGCCGGCGGCGAGCCGATCTCATCGCCTGCCCTGCTCAACGCCAAGGGTGCCGTCCTTAAGGACGGCTACACCTACGAAACGGAAAGCGGCATCCTCAACGAATGGCAGTACGCAGTCAATTACGGGTGTAGGTTTCAGCCAGATTTTACTTGGATCAAAGACAGAACCGGACTGAATGGAATTGTTGGTTGATGCTGTTAGAGGATCAACAAAGCGGTTGTTTTCAAATGATACTTATGCCGAAGTTACTACTTCCAACTCTGTAACTTCTTTTGATTCAGAT
>FUIF01022464.1_pt1 | contig 21995 bp, 18 predicted proteins | sample 1003461 | NCBI WGS metagenome assembly FUIF01 (sample SAMEA80401918, study PRJEB19352) | marine metagenome | reverse complement strand
GCGGCGAGGACGACGCTTGGCGTCACGAACACCGGCTCGTACACCGGCCAGATCGAAACTGCCGCAGACAAGGACTACATCCTCGACCCGGCAGTCGCTACCGCTCGAACGATCAGTGCGTTCTACATCAAAGTGAACAGCGGTTCGGGAACCGTGGTTGCCAAACTCTACAACGGCTCCGACTTGGTTAAGCAGGTCACGGCCTCGACTTCGACAGGCAACCAGACTTCTCTTGCCAACACCTCGCTTGCAGCGGACGCGGTGTTGAAGTTGGAGTTGTCAGCAGCATCCGCAACCGACGTAATCTTTTCGGTGGAGTACACCGAATGACCCCGCCGAACAAATGGCTCTTCTTCCCGGCTCCCGCTGCCACCGGTCCGCTCCAGACGATTACTTGGACGATGACCGGAGCGTCAAACGCATCGGTTTCGTCTTCCGGAAGTGAAATTATCAATCCGGATAAAACCTCAGGACTTAAATGGGGGGACGGAAAGCCTCGATTCTGGAACGGATCAGCAGCGGTTGGAGCAGCGAACTATGACGCTGCAAGCCAGAGCGGAACCAACTATTACTTTACCTCGGGAACGACTTGCAGAGAATGGTGGCATCTGTACGCCGTGTCCGCAACTCTGAATGGCGGATCTCCGATCGACTTGAACGCAACCAGTAGCGGTGGTTCTGGAAATCAAGCGCAAGTTGCAGGATCAGTTCAGAGTTCGACTGCTCAAACTCGATATATCAACCTCACGACCGCAGTCAAGGGATCGGCCTTCGTCTCTGGCGACGTTGTTGTCTTTACTGTCACCGCTGTATAGGAAACCCATGAACACGATTTTCACTTTCGCTTCTCTTACTCAAGCCCTCGCCACGGTGCAGTCCGGTCTGGGCACTCTGGCTTACGATTACAAAGAAACCGCTCCTCGAACCACTCTTGACGAAGCACACATTGATCTGCTTGTCGCTTCCGCCAACGAGATGATCGCGGCGGCTGAGGCATTGAAGTCGATCGCGTATGACCCGACTCCAGTCGAGGAAGATCCGGACGCACCATGATTGCACTCCTTCTCTCAACCGTTGTCGCTGTTCAAGACGCCGAGCCGTGCAGCCCACGGCTTCTGCCGATGTATACCACCCGCTTGCCGGTCTTTGGTCCGGACGGCGAAGTAACGGGGATGTTGCAGATTGTTTCTGAAGCACAGACTGACACGCGAGAACTCGTCGTTTACTACATCACCCCATCTCAAACAAACGTCGTGGGTCCGTTCACGATGGAGGGGGATGCCCAGATCACGAATAAGACGCCGCAGACGCGGAACGTCCAGTACCGTCAGTCGGTAAAGATTGACGAGGGCATGGTCCCGATCTTTCCGTCAGGATCAGACTTGTGCTGGGAACCCGAGAAGCATCGGATTGTGTGTGACTACGTTTTCCCGGTGGGGGGAAACGAAACTGTTACCAAGGCGATTAACTGGTCTGTTGATCTTCGATTGGAAAACCAAATTGCCGACATTAACAGTGACGGCTGGGTCGATGCTCAAGACCAAGGCATTCTTATGGCTGATTGGGGAACAGACAGCCCTCGTTCGGATCTCAACAGGGACGGCACGGTCAACGGAACCGACCTTGGCATCTTGTTTGGCCAGTGGTCTGAATCTTCCGATGATGTGGAGGCGTAATGGAACCTTCGATTCTTCCTATTCTTGAAAACAACTTGACCCCCCTGATCGTTTGGGTTTTGGTTTACTACACCATGGTCAAAGGTATTCGCCGCGACCTAGAAGACATCAAAGACAAGTTGGACAAGGACTGACATGCCTACATACCGCTACCGAAATCGAGAATCCGGCAAGACCCTTGTACAAACTTGGACTGTTGCCCAAATGCTTGAGGCAGAGGGTGATAGCGACGGGATTACCGTTGATGGTGAGTTTTATTATCGAGACTACTCAGCGGAACACAATCGAATCGAGCAGCGAGGCTGTGCGGCGTGGCCGATTAAGAGCGACTCTGCGGGCGTAAATCCATCACAAATTACTGAATTTTCAGAAAAAGCCAGTAAGATGGGTGTACCAACCCAGTTTGATAGTAAAACAGGGCAGGCAATATTCACTAGCCGTGGACATCGCGCTAGGTACATGAAACTTCGTGGCCTGCATGATCGACAGGGCGGATACGGAGACGGTTAATGGCTGACGAGAAGAACCCTCTGGACTTTGAAGAACCCACCGATGGTGGGATGGTTGCTGCTGGTCCGGAAGAAACAGAAGACACTGTTGAAGAAGAAGTAATTGAGGAATCCAATGACCCGGAAGAGAAGGCAACTCTTCCGCTAGATGTCATTGAGGAAGCCATCGGTTATGGCTTAACTTCGGTAGAAATCGAAGAACTCGGGTCCGAGGAAAACATTGCCAAGGTGCTAGCGATCCTTGATCGCCAGATTGACACCAAACCCGCCACGCAGGAATCCAGCGATTCTGTGTTTGGCGACGATGACGAGGACCCGTTCGCTGACCCCGATGCTAATGCCGGGGTTAATAACTCGGAAGTTGCCGAACTCCGAAAGCAGGTTGAGTCTCTTCGGGCCGCTATGCAGGGCCAGAAGGAACGACCTGACGCTGACAAGTTGTTTGGTCTGCTTGATGACGACTACGAAGACCTCTTCGGAGAAGTCGAAGGCGACAGGACCAAGACACAGGACCGCAACCGCGACAAGGTTCTCCAAGAACTGGAAACCATGCGGGCGGGTTACAAGGCTCGTAAGCGAGCCGTTCCCAGTAACCGCAGACTGTTTAAGCAGGCGGTTCGTAGCGTGTTTGGCGACCATGAATCCAAGGTCGTCAAAAAGAAGTTCACTGAGTCTGCTAAGAAGCGGCAATCCCAGTTTCTCAACCGGGTCAATGCTCGCGACAACCGCAAGGCCAGTGGCGATGGCCGTATAGACGCGATTGATTCAGTCAAGAAGTTCTTGGCCGAGCGCGGCTATACGGATCTAAATTCGGTAGAAACTTTCGAGTGAGGTTTTCATAAATGGCTACTCTTCAGGCTGACGACATTGTCGATCTGATTACGATTACCCAGAAGGATCTGGGTAAGATGCGTTGGACGGACCTGTCCTACGATCTTCAGGAATACGTCGCCCTGCCGTCGCTTCTCCAGAAGGAGAAGGTCGCTTACGGTTCGGGCTATGGAATGCAGTGGAACGTGATGACTGGCACCAGCGGTGCTACGAAGGACGTTGGACTGTACGAAGTTGATTCGGTCAACGTCTCTGACGTTATGACTACGGGCAGTGTTCCGTGGCGGCACATGACCACCAACTACGCCATCGAGCGGCGAGAAATCGCCATGAACACTGGTGCTGCCCAGATCGTTGATCTGGTCAAGATCCGGCGTCACGACGCGATGGTTGACCTTGCGAAGCACCTTGAAGGCCGGTTCTGGGCCAAGCCCGACACTTCGGCTGACAACCTTCGCATCTTCGGTGTGCCGTACTGGATCGTTTACAACGCGACCGAAGGTTTCAACGGCGGCAACCCCAGTGGCTTTAGTAGCGGTGCGGCGGGTCTTGACTCCAGCACTTACACCAACTGGAAGAACTGGTCTGCCAACTACACCGCTGGCGGATCTGGCGACCTTGTGGCGAAGTGGCGAAAGGCCGCTACGTTCACCAACTTCAAGGCTCCGCACGCGGCTCCGGCCTACGGTCAGGCTGCACGATACGGCTACTACACCAACTACGCCGTTATCTCGGACCTTGAAAACCGACTTGGTGGTCAGAACGACAACCTCGGCTACGACATCGCTTCGATGGATGGCAAGGTTGTGTTCCGTGGCACCCCGGTCACTTGGGTCCCGAACCTTGAATCCTTCGCGGGTGATCCGGTTTACGGGATCAACTGGGGTCAGTTCAAGCCTGCGTTCCTGTCCGGCGAGTACCTCCGTGAAGAGGGACCCGTCAAGGCCAGCAACCAGCACACCGTCTTCCAGACGCACCTTGACCTGACCATGAACATCATGTGTACCGACCGGCGCAGCAACTTCGTGCTTGCGACTGCCGAACCCGATCCGACCGTCTGATAGAAAGGAGCCATTACTATGGCACAGGGTATTGTTACTTATAGTGAAGGTCCTTCGGCCTTCGGCAAGGGTTGGGAAGTCGATCAGGTTCCCAACGCGGGCAACTTCTTTAGTGCAACCTTCGATGGGCTGGGCGATTACGCTAGGTTCTCGGTGGTTGAAAGCGGCTCGGCAACGGCTGCGGCCAACGCTGGGAATTCTGCACACACCATCACGGTTGGCGGCAGCAAGAACCGGCATCTTTTTCCGAACTTCACTTGCACCCCCCAGACCGACACGGCGTTCATCGAGGTCAAGATCAAGCGAGCAGATTCGGGTGTTGTTTCAAACGGCCTCTTTGTTGGTTTTTCCGAAAGCACTGTTGCTGGCGACATCATCGCGACCTCTGGGGTTAAGGCTGCAGCAGCAGCAGGCAAGGACCGCATTGGCATTGCTTGTCTGTCCGGTACGGATAACTGCACTTTGGTTTCTTATGTTGATACCACCGAAACCATTGCTGATGTCGATAGTGGCCGGGACATGGCTGACGACACCTACATTCGTCTTGGTGTTGTTGTGCAGGCTTCTACCGTCAAGTTCTACATTGACGGCGATTTGGTCAAGCAGTACGAGGGCGGAAATCGCTCCCCGGTTACCATGACTCCTGTTCTTGCAGTTGCTGGTTCTAACGCTGCTACCGTCGATTACTTCATCGCGGGCGTTCGCTGATTAGAAGCATCTCTTCTCCCCAGCAGCCGGTGGGTGGGCCTTCGGGTCCACCTGCCGGTTCTTTACTTACGCTTTGCCTTCTTTTTCCAAGAGACACGCGCAGGCCCCTTCTTAGCCGATGTACCCTTCTTGGTACACGCAGCCTTAGTGGGCCGACAAGCCGGGTAGGGCCGCTTTGAGCCGCCCTTAGCGGACTTACGCCCGCACGCCTTGCCAGTCTTGCAATCTACCCAGCCCTTGCCCTTGTTCTGGCCAAACCACTTTTTGAGGCCGGACTTCTTCTTAGCCATTACTTACGCTTGCCCTTCTTCTTGGCCTTCTTCTTTGCTTGGAACTTGGCCAGCCGACCCATTGCTGAGTTCACTCCGTCTGCATTCGACTTCTTCTGAACCTTCTTCTTCTTCTTCATTGCCTTCTTGTTCGGACCACGCATGAGTAAACCTTTCGCGGCGGCTGTGAACGTACTCCAAGAACTCCGCCGTACAGTTCTTGTAGTAACCAGAACGCTCCAGCGACTCACTGGCGTCGTTCAATTCGGACAGTCGTTGGACGAACACCATGGCGTATTCGTCATCAATAAGAGGCTCCCAATCGCTAGCCTCGTCGTCAGGCTGCCCGGTACCTACGCCGCCACCCGGAACAAAAGGCATAAGCGTGAAGTCGTGTTCAGCCAGTAGTTTATTTTGGCGATCGCACCAAGGCTCGATCTTGTCAAAATCCCAGCCAGACTCAACCACCACAATGACCAAGTCAGTGTTGTCTGGCCAGTTTTGGGTGTGCCAGACCACGCGGTCAGATTCCCCAAAATCAATACGCACACGGTTGTTGACCCAAGCCGCTCGGGCGTAAGGACAGGGCGGCAAGCCGTTGAAGAACTCTGACGGCCTTTCTACAGCCTGCTGGCTCCAACGCTTTATCTCTTGGACCACGCGGATCTTTTGGGCAGAGGAGTAGAAGTCAACCATGGTTTACTTCTTCTTTCGACCGCCAGTACCCCAGTTCTTTGCGCCGACCTTTCGGCACCGCACTAAGGCCCCGCTTGCATACGCGCTTGGCCATTTCGTGTATCGACTCTTCACTTTGCTGTAGCAGGCGTCCCGTTTTGCGGAGCCTTTCTTCTTCTTTGCCATCTTGGGCTCCTTCGGCTTTGACCCAATGTCTGCTGGCGTGGTGCAGGCTACTTCGCCCGCAATTCATAATCTCTGCAACCTCGTTCCAAGAAATGGCATTGTGGTGGCACCCGCCCCTCATGCCGTACTTGTCGTAAATAATCATGGCGATCGCTCGCCTTGCACACGAAATGTGTCGGCACCGAGAGTTGCTTTTGATCTCGTGGGACGTAATGCCCCGTGCCTCAGCGACTTCTTCGATTAGTTGTTCAATCTGTTTTCTAATCACAATCCCAGCCTTTCCTTATCTTTAATACCCCGCCGCACATCGTCTCCTCGCCTATCTTGGTTTCGTTCGGTGCGGCTTCGTTCTGAGCGATCTCTTGTGGTTTCTCGCATTTCGCTGATGTCCCCATAACCCATGGGCAGGTAGGCACCATACTGTTCGTTCCAACTTTGCATGGCAGCACGCCCTGCATTTGGATCTCGGTTGTAAATAGCAGCAACTCGGTTACGCGCGTCGTTCCAATGCTGAATCCAAGCATCTTCGTTTGCTGCTGCCAAATATTCCGCCGTACCGTCCTTTGATCTAAATCCAGCCATTGCAGCAAGCATATCTCTTGTATTTCGGTAACGAACCATCTCGCTCGTTCCTTGACGATACTCGTTTGCGGAAAGAATTCCAAGAGGAGTGTTCATATATGCACTGCCGTCTTCGTGAGGCATATTGAATTTATGGGAATAAATTCCGTATTCAATTGCAGACTTCAAACCTCTGGTAGCCGCTCCGCCATTAACCAAAGACTCCAATACACGAACTGGCATTCCTCGGGCTTGCGAGTCTCGCAGTTGGAGATCGCTGTATGTTCGTGTAAACATTCCCAAGGTGGGTCCAGCCATGTAATCAAACAGGCCGCCCGGCCCAAAGTTCAAGAGATTGAACGAACCAGAAGCGTCAACGCCAGCCCCCGCCATAACTCCAAACATGATTTGTTCGGCAGCATCTTGTCCAGCGTTATCGACAAGCCACTTGTATGCAGCGGCTTCCGACTTAAACGGATTAGTTGGCAAGGAACCAACATACTCGTCGCCTTCAAACGACTGTCGGATCATGCTGTACATGGCCAAGCCAGCACCGCCGGTAAGAATTGCTCCGGCTCCAATAAGGCTTCCTCTTGCTCCGCCAAGCACCGAGTTCAACAACATAAATCGAATCATCGGACCAGCGCGGCCAATGCCTTCGATTTCCTTGCCGGTAGCCGCGTGCTTGGTCAGGGTGGCCATCAACCCTGCGGTTTGAATCCAGAACCTCTTGAACTGACCCAAGGTTCTACCAACGTCTCCGCGAAGAAACACAGGGTCATTTGCTCGGCTGAACCGGTACTGAGTGCGTAGCGACCCGTACAGACGACCATAAGTAGCCGCTTCCGCCTCTGTCTTGTTTAGGTTCTTCATGGCGTGCCTAGCCAGAACCCAAAAGGCAAGGTTTTGATTTCTGGCTTCGGAGTTTGCATTCCAAACCTTGCCAGTAACCTTGTTGACGGTCCCATGCACCTTGTGCAGAAATCCTGCGCTAGTAGGGCTAAGCGAGTCGCCAAACTTACCTGCGTCAAATCGGCCATTAAGATCGAAGAACCCGTGTTCCTCGATAAACTTTTTGGCCTTTGGATCAAAGTTGTATTCGTATACAGCCTTGCCGAATTCCTTGAACCCCACCAACGCGGCAGCCTGTGTTACCTGTGTGGAGTTAATAACGTGCTGTGCCGGTCGGAAAAGTTGCCGATAGAACTGGATGCTTCTTAGCACGCTTCCTGTCTTTGCAATCTTTCGTTCAAGGCCCCGCGCAGGCGCATTACGCTCACTCTTGGAACCGTAAAGAATGTGTTCCAGTGTGTTGCGGGCGTAGTTCTGGATGTATTCAGGCGCGCCCATTTCGGCCAGTGCCTCTAGTTCTGGTCGGCTTTCCTTCTGCAGCCTCTTGGACAACTTGTTCCTGTAGTGGCTGTTAATTGACAGTTCAAGAACCCGCTGGGCATTCATTGAATAACCGTCGGCACCTTCTCGTTCGAGCATCGAAGACAAGAAGGATGTTTTTACAGGCTTGGAAGAAATCTTCCCCGCCAAAGCCTGATTGATTTCATGTCGGCTGCTTTTGGTTTCATTTTGCAGCGTTTGCACCAGCCTGCGTCTTGCTCCATCGGGAAGATAAATTGCCTCCTTCGGGATGTGGGTTTGCCCATCACGAATTTCGACTTGAAACGAAACTTCTTCGCCTAGACGCTCGCGGACTTCCTTCATCTTGGATTGAACATCCAACATAATTTGTTGGCGTTCACCCTGAATACTGCCGCGTTCTCCAATGCCCAGTTTTTCTACTGCAATGGCTTCGCCATTTTTTCCCGTGGCAGTAATAGTTGCTCGGTACTGACCGAAGAACATATGTGGGAAATAACTGTACTTGTAACCGTAGTTTTCTGGCACCTGCTTGTTGACCATGAAGTCAATAAAGCCTTGGCGATCAAGGGTAACACGTTCGGTTCCGTCGTTCACCCTGAACATCTTCTTGCGACCGACGTTTTTCACCCTTGCTTCTACAGATGAATTGGCTTCGTTAGCCCGACTGACTAGGTTTTCAGCCTTGCCAGCCGACTCGTAGCCCACCCGAATCGTTTCTTGCATGACAGCGCGTTGGTCTTGCCGCTGCGACTCGTAGATTTCCTTAATCGCAATAACGTATTCTTTTTCCTTGGCAGAAAGTTTGGCTGTAAGCGGGTGTGCGTTCAAAGCCTCCATGGTGGGTGCAATTTCTGCGCCTTCCAGAACACGAACAAGGCCGCTTCCATCCTTGCCATTAACAAGCGTGCTGCTTTTATCCTTTTCCAACTCTCTAAAGATCCGCCCAACCTTCTCTTGAACAGCGTCTCGTTCGGAGTTAATTACCTGCTCGGCTTCAAACGCCTTGTTGAGCAACCGCCTAAACGGTTCGATGCCAACAATGTCTGCGTAACTAGCGGGATCCATTGCATACTGCAAAGCCTTGACCACCTTGGCCTTGATGCCTTGCATTCGTTCCGGCTGCGGGCCTTCAGAAACATCTACAGCGACTGAACCCGGCTCCGGAGGCTTGCCCCCCGGCTCTGGCGATCCCTCTGCAGTTGGATCCTTGGGTGGCTTGTCGCCGGGCGGCTTGTCGCTTTCCAACAACTCGCGTTCAGTAACCCGTTCCCGCGATGATCCACTTGCCATCAACTGGACCTGCTTGTCTGCCGCTTCTCGCATCTCGGCATCCATAAGGCGTTCTGCACGCCCTGTATGCTCCATGCGTTCTGCACTAATCAATCCAACCGCAGGCTTGCCTTGGCCCTTTACCTTGCGAGGCACAACCGTAAACATGAACCCCGCGTGTTCAAATTGAACCGGCTGTCCGGGTTCAGCACCGGCCATTGCTTCGTTAGCACGTTGGAACAATCCGGGGAATTCCGCTTCAATACCTCTGGCAGCGGCCACATCAAAAACCCCGTCTCTAAACAAGTCCAAAGGCTCTGGCTTAGAAGCCTCTTCGGCAACCTTGCGTTCCGCCTCGGCTCGATCAAACACAGGTTCCTTGGGAGCAGGTTCAAGAGGAATGGAGTTTTTGTCTGCCTCTTTTTCCTTGGCTTCAGTTGGAGCCTTTTCGGGCTTCGTAACACTTTCGGACAACCCTTCTAGAAGGGCATCTCGGTTAGCCCGGTATTCTGCAACGATGTCGAAGGGAGTAGAGAAGTGTTCCTTGCGGTTTGTTACCGCCTTGTCGATCCCCTTGATGATCCGGCTCTTTGTCTTGCCCTTAACGCCCTTGGGTTCAACTGACCCGTTGGCAATTCCCAAGATCATCGCTGTTTCTTTAGGACCACCAAACAGCGAATTTCCCTTGCGATGCGCAACAAATCCGGCTCCTTCAAGGGCTACCAACTGAAGGCCATACCACTCGGCAAGTTCCTTGGGGTACTTATTAATAATCCCATGCCGTTCTGATTCTGAAAGAACAGGGAAAAGCATTTCCCAAAGCGCAGCAGCCTTAGCAGGAGATTCCTTTGCTGCAAGAAGAATGCCGTCTCTAAATTGCTCGGTGGTTACTTCTCTTCCCGTGACGGCCTTGTAAACCGCAGCCATTCTGCGAGAACCAATACCCGCACCAGCCATGTGATGTTCAAGCCAGTTAATTGGGTTGGACTTGCCTTGACGCGAAGCAATCCACTTTAGGGTTGCTCCACGCGATGCAATTTGACCTCTGGCAACTTGCGGTTGAACAGAACTATGAACAACCATAATTCCATTGCCCATGTCCATAACGTCACGCAAATTGCCCTTGCGTTCCCCATGGACAACAACTACTGAAAATCCGTTTGCCCGGCCAATGGCATGAACAGAGTTGCCCAGAAGACTGTGAAAGCCTTCGCTGAAATCAAGTTCTACGTTTGTTACGCCAAATTCATCGCGCAATCGTTCCAGAGTCAGTTTCAGTCTTTCTTTTGCAGGAATGCCAAACACTGGATTGCCGTCAGGAGTGCGAACCGGCACAGGCTCCCGAAGAGGTGCTTCCACCTGATCCCGCTGCGACAACCGTTCAATTTCTGTGTCAATAGGACGATCACGCTCCATTGACGCGGGAGCCTTGTCAGATTCCGGGATGGGTTCTAGTGGCTTACTACCCCTAGATTCCGCCGCCTTGTTCTTGGCTTCAAAAGCCTCCTTGGTCATCAGCGGAGGGCTAGAAGTAGACTTAACAACCTGTGCCGGTGAGGTCGCGGTTTCCAAAGGAATTGGAGGTGCAATTTCACCCGGCTTGGCAAGTTCGCCACGCGAAGAAGGAAGGAACTTACTGCGAATCTTGTTGGGATGAACCGGCGAGATTTCCTTGCGAGCGTGTGCCGTAATCAACTCGCCCAACTTGTATCGGGCTTGCTTAGTGTTTTGTTCCGGAGAAATCTTGCCCCCGGTCAAAGCCTCCATTTGCCGCCGACTGATTGCTGGATTCTGCGGGGTGTTCTTTCCTGCCGCAGATTGACTTGCAACCCACCTTGCCAACGGCATATTGCTACGCACCAAACCGTCAACCATAGTTAACGCCGACTTAGACGCAGGAGTGTTGTTTCTGCCCGACTCAATAACTTCTCGCATCCCTGTAGACACAATGGCCTTTCGGAGATGCGGCCTAAGCAGGGGATCGTTAAATCGCGAGGGCTTTACTCGGCTCCTCTTGCCCTTGCCCCCCTTAACCCCCATGTCACGCAAGCGTTTTGCTTGACTGGAATTTCCAGTCGCCAAAGCGTCTGCATAAGCAATATCAGCCGCCGCTTCAACAACCCTTCTTCGCTGGTCCTTGCTTAGTTCCGCCATGGCTTCTGCAGGGGGCATAATTAGCGGGTGCCTGCCAATGGTCTCTAGATTTTCAATTAGATTCTTGGTCTCTCGAACATCTTTGGGCTTTGGAGATGTCGGTCTAATGCGTGTGCTTAGTTCTCTGGCAACAGTGTTACGCCGAGCAGTTGCTTCGCTTCTGCCCATAAACAAAGTGTCTACCGAGCCGTTTCTAAATTGAACCGCGTCAATTGATTCGCCTCGACGAATCAATTCAAGCCGAGCCATGTTTTGACTAATTTCAATTCGGCCTTCGGCGTTCGCAAGGGTTTCTCGGGTTTGACCCTTATCGCTGGCGGTTGTTGCTGGCTCTGAATACCTAGATTTAATGTGACCGGGAACGCCTTCGGTAGTAACCTGAAGATGCGAAGGCAATTCTCTATCGCCGTAAAACAAAAGTTCAGCAAGTTGTTCGCGGTTAAATTCTGCAAGCGGCTTCCCCTCGCCGTTTACATAGTCGCTTTCAGCCTTTACGCGAGCCTGCATACCTTGGAAATGGCTGTCTGTAAGGCGGTCGTAAATTGCAGTTCGTTCTGCGGTGGGCAGGGAATTCAAGTAATTGAACGCCGCTACTCCATCCTTAAACTCCCGAAACTTTCTAAATGGTGCCCTAATTTCAGCGGGCAGTTTCATTGCACCCAGAGGGATACCGACCAAAAACGAACCAAACAGGTTCTTCATTTGATCGCCGGTGTTATTGATGTAACGGTTAAGCACATCCGAACGATCGTCTTGATCGGTCAGCGCGTACATATCCATTAGCAGTTCAAACGCGGCAAAATCGGCACCGCTTCGAGTCGGTGCAATAAGTGCCCTTGCGCCCGCTCGGGCCATAGCCGATTGAATTGTCTTGGGAGTAAAGCCTTTCTTGCCGAGAATACTGGCAAAGCCTTCGGATCCCTTGCCCTTGCTAGGCAATCGGCCACCAAACTTAGGAATGTTTTTGCCAATTAGGTGAGCAATAGTGGTAGAAGCGGCTGCATCTCCCATGGCATAAAAACGATCAAGGGCACTTACTTCACGCCCCTCTTCAGCAGCACGCATTTCTTGTCGAGCAAGAGAAGATGCGTAAGTTTCGCCGTACACCCGGGTCAAAAACGTGTTTGGCCCGTGAGTAATTTCCCTTGCGCCTACCCTGCGAACAATTCCTGCGGCGTCGTGTGCAAGACCTCTTGCGGTCGTAGTTCTAATTGCCCCAGCCAAATCACCGCCTGCTTCTTCTGCTCGCATTCCCCTGTAAGTGGTGGAATGAATCTTGCCGTGCGAAGGCGGCTTCTTGGCAAACTGAAATAGTTTTTCCGTCAGTTCTCTGTTTCTAATGTGAGATCGAAGAAAACTTCCGGTTAGGTTTTCAACGCCGGTTTTAGCAGCAGCACTCGTTGCCGTAACAGGCCGGGCTACGGTTGTAACCAAAGACTTTTTGTTAACTGCAAATGCCGTTGATTTTCCAGCCGACCTTGCAATGCCAGTTTTAATTGAAGCGGTTGCAGCCGAAGTAAGTCCCGGAACCTTTCCTGTGACCAGCGAAGTGGCCATATCAAAAGACAGCATTCCGAAAATGTCTGCTGACTTGTAGGCGGTTTCGGTAAGGAATTTATTGGTGGCTGGGCTAAACGAATCAGTTACCCGATACGCCTTCATTGCGGTAGACGCAACCAAAGCGTGCCGACTCTGCATGTGCATTGAGTGTTCGGCTACTTCGTTTGTGTACTGGTCAAAAAATTCAAGTTGATCGTCGTTAAGAAGGCCCAAAAACCTTCCCGGTCCAGTAATCAACGCTGCTCCAACAGACGCAATAGCATCCGGAGTTGCTCTTGCAGCATCCCAGAACCCCATTTGGAACCGATCCCAATAGCCAATGGTGTATTCGCCCATGTCGTCGTCGGCGTGCTGTCCGGCGTAGCCAACACCGGAATACATTGCCATCTGACGCTGGTCATCCATTTCGATCAGGGTTGCCAGATGCCTATCTGAAAACGCTTGTCGAGCAAACTCTGCTGCGCGGGGATCTCCCTTTTCGTAATCACCAAGTTCTCTAGCCAACTCCACTCGCTCGTCAAACAGGTCCAAAGCCTCTTCAGAGTTTTGAAGTCGCTGTGCCTCAAACGCTTCTACGCGTTGCGCATTAGCAGGCCCAACACGTTCAATCAACTCCAGTTGAGCGCGCTTTATATCGTTGTTTTGCTGGGCAAAATCTTGTCTGGTAGCCCGAGGGAGACCCTTGGATTCTCTCCAAACCTGATGTTCTTCTCGCTCTTCCGGGGACATATTGTCCCACTTGTCAAAGGTAACGCCCAATTGGTCGCGGTCTTCTGGATGGGCATAACCCCTGCGTGCGTACCAACGTCGCTCGTAATCCTTTTCGTATTCGGGCAGATGACCGGTTTTTTCAAACACATAATCCGGATCAATAGTGTCTGGGCTTAGTTGTGTTGCTCCTGCGTCACCATATTTCCCATAAATTTTTGCGTCCCCAAGAGTCCCGTCATCTCTTAGGTAGGGGGTTCCAAATACATTGGCTTCCCGAATCTTTTTTAATTCTTCATCGCTAATTTTGCCTTCTGCATGGTCTGCTACGGCTTGTTCTTCGTCGCGCAACAACCCTTGGACTACAGCAAAAGCCTGTTCTCTCCTGCTATCTTTATACTCTCGGTCCAAATGGCTGTATTCGTCTTGGTTGCCAATACTAAGGCCGCCAATTTGAAACAAATCGGGCCTAGTTTTGCGATTAAATTGTGCTGCTACCGGATCGGGTTTAATCCGCTGACTGGCATAAGGGTCAACAGGCTTATCTGGATCGACCGGAGGTGGTGCGTCTAGTGAAGCCTCTGACTGCTCGTTAACAAAGCCAAACTTAGACTTGTATTGAAGTTTGTCCTTAGCGACCGCAGCCGAATACAAACCGGTTGCAACGCCAACCCTGCCCAACGCGTCCATCATTGGTGGCACAGCGTTGGGGTCTTCAGCAGGGGGTGTAGACGGCGTAGATGGAGTTGCAGAAGGATCTGGCGTAGAAGCAACAGGCTGCGGTGCTGTTGGGACTGCTGCCGGAACAGGAGCGGGAGCGGGGTTTTCATCGACAGGGTTAGTGTCGGGACTGTTTGGGTCAATCATAATTTTAGATTCTTAGATTCAAGAAGTGCCTGTAAGGTTCTTAAGCCAATCCGGTGCTGAATCTCTTAGGCTTTGGCCAATGTCTTCAACAAAGTTTGAAGAGTTTTTGGCCTTGTTTGCTTCGTCTTGTGCAGCCAAACGCTCTAGAACTTCTGCGTTTTTGCGGTCCACGACTTCTTGGCCAACAGGGAATGGAGTGGCGTTGGCGTTTCTTTCGTCGCGATCTTGAATTGCCTGTGCAAAACGGGGGTCATCATCGGAAATAATACCTGCGTTTTCTAGAATGGCATCTATAACCTCTGGGTGCGAACCCATTTCTTCGCCATACTTGGCAATGGCGTAGTTTTGAGCGTCTTCATAAACCTTCTTTTTTGCACCGGGTGAACCAGTCGCAAAAACCAAGGGGCCAACAAAATCGACTCCGCTTCTAAAGGTTTCGTGTAATTCAGAAGACTCTTTAAAAGACGAGTTTGAGGTAGCCGATGGCCCATCTGCACCCATTTGCGCTACCGGCACATTGCCTCTCGAAGATCGCTCTAGAGCGGCAATCTCGTTGGTGTTCGATGGAGCGGGCAACCCAGCGTCTCCGGGAGAAGCGGGCACGGTTGTGTCTCCGAATACAAAAGCATTCCCAGTAGGCGTAACAACACGTTGCGTACTTTCCGACAAAGCGTCGTTAATTCTTTGTGTAACAACCTCCGGGTCACCAGAATCAAAACGGAAGTCTCTCTCGGCTGCTGCACGGCTGTCGTATTCCGCTCTTCGGCGTTCGACCTCTGCTCGAATCTCTTCATTTGTAACGGGCTTGCTGAGGTTTTCTCTGGCTTTGGTTAATTGCTGTTTGGTGAATTCGGCGTTTTTCTGTGCTTCGTCAATAGCGGTTTGATATTCGGCGGCTTTGCTTTCGTCTTTATTTGCATTTGCCGCTGACTTGGCGTTTTGCAATGCAGTCGCAGCATCGCTTGCTTCTTCAACAAGATCCTCTAAAGGCAACTCGTTTTCTTTCTCGCGTTGTTCTGTTAGTTCTTGTCCAACCTTGTTGAAGTCAACTTGAAACCCCGGGTTTTCTTCTCGACCTGACTCGGGAGACAGCGGGTCTCTTGTTCTAGTCCTACTTCCCGAGCCTCGCGTGCCGCCCGGACCGCCTTCGTTCTTAGGACGACCCACAGTCCCCTTTAGATGCAACTGCCCGTTTTCGTCTAGATACGCTTGGCCGGGCTTGAGAAAATCAACTTGCCGTTCATTCTGCAATACAGGCACAACCTGCCGCCCGCCTTCAATTCCTTCGGCTTCTACCATCGCCGCAGGCAACTTGTTAGGCAAACCTTCGGCTTGGTACTCAAGCAAGCCCTGATCGTTAAAACTAACTTCGGGCTGCCCAGCAGGGATGTTGTCTACCTTGCGGGTAATTTGCTTTGCGTCGAGCGTGGTCCTGTTTGGATCTCGGCCTTCAACATCACCGGGCTTGCCACCTTCAATGAATGACCTTGCGGACATTGCAGTGGCATACTCTTCTTCAATTAGCGTAGCGCGGCTTTTGAAGTTATCTGGATCTTGAAATCTTTTTTCAGCGGCAGCCAGTGCCTTCTTTCTAAGTTCTTCTTCACGCTTTCGCTTGCGTTCTTCGTTTTCTTCTGCGTTTTTTCTAAGTTCTTCTTGTCGCTTTTCTTCTGCCCTAGAAATGCGATCTGCACCGCTAGTAATTCCCTTCGACATCCCTCTGGCGTGCCCCCTAAGCAGTTCGCCAGTTTTTCCGCTTAGGGCTTCTTCTACTTGCGATTGCTGTTCGGCGGTAAGGTTTGCTCCACCAGTGGCACCAATATCCCTTAAGATTTTTCTTGCCGCGTTGCCAGTGGCTCCCGGTTCTCGGGACAAAGCCTGAATTGCATCAACCGGGGTTTTGCCGGGATTGACTTGCTCAAAGGCTTGCATGAAATCTTGCGAAGACATGCCTTGGCCGTCAGGCAAAGCGATCCCGTTACCCATGGAGTAAACTTGAGTTGACGTTTGGCCGCCCGGCATACCAGTCAGTTGGACGGTTTGGCCGGTTTGGTATCCGCCCTTGGGCGGGCCAGAAGCGGCCTGTCCGGGCTGTGGGACTTGGCCCGGTGCAGCGGGCGTTTGCCCAGCCTGCCCCGGCTGTGCCGCTGGAGGAGCGGCAGGGCCTGCCCTGTACGCCTTGGCTGCTTCTGGATCGCTTAGGGCGGCTCTGGCCTCGGCGTCAATAGGCGGCAGTCCACGCCTTGCACGGGAACGTTCCGTAAGAAGTTTGTCGACCCGCTTTTGTTCTTCTCTTTTGTCACCCTTGGCTGCAATAGCCATAAGGGCATCTTTTTCGCTTGGCCCTGTAGGTCCGGTAGGTATTTCTCGTGGAGGCTCTGGGTCACGTTCTGAAGGAAGCCTCAAAGCGTCGGGTCGGTTTCTTGCTGCAACCTCCGCTTCGTATTTTCTTCTTGCGTTTGCTTCTTCGTCAATAGCAGCAACACGCTGTTGGTTTGCTTGCTGTCTCTGAAGTTCATTTTGTCTGGCCTCAATAGCGGGCCTTGCCCTTTCAAAATCCGCGTCAGAAAGATTTGGATCCGAAAGATCAATATTGCTGGGCATCTCTACCCTTGGCCCACCCAACTCCTGTGGCGCACCAGAGCCAGTTGCAAGTTCTCTAGAACCACCAACAGTCTTGGGTGCTTCTCCGAAGTATTCTTCTGGAACATTTCCCGGAGCAAATTGGGGCGGTGTTACACCATCAATTGTTGCGCCCGACATTAGTTCGTTACTAAACTGTTCGCCTGAAAAAGTGATACCGAGGGTCTTGGATCATTCCAGATCGCATTCCCTCGTCCACACTCATTTGATTACCACCGACTGTAAAACCACCCATAGGAACCTTGGACCAATCAATAACCTTTCCGTCTTTGCGGCCTTCTTGGGTAAAGTTAAAGTTGTCGGGCTTGTTTACTGGGTGTTGACCAATACCTTGACCAATACCTTCAATAGCAGGTTGTGAAGTATCGCCCGCGTTGGGATTGGTGTTGTATTGGTTTAGTTCGTCTTCGGGTCGCTGTGCCATGGTTTACCTCAAGAGATCAGGCTGTCGTTGATCGTTTCGCTACCCGCGTAGTTCGCTGGCAAAGCGTAGCCCTTGGTGGTCATATCGAAGAAGCGATCGAATTCGGTGTTAAACGCACCTTCGCCGTTATTGGTTACTTGGGCCGTAAACGTGTCGTCTGCAGCAAAATCAGTCGATCCACCAATTACCTGCATTGCTATTCCCCCAGCGATTGGCCGGTGCATTTCAGCCAGCACTAGGTTGTCAATGTATATTTCTGCGCCTGTATTAAAAGGCGTGCTTGTTTCTATAACAATATAAGCACCCTTGGGCAAAGATACAGGGGTCATGCAAGTCAAAGTCTTTAATTGATATGCAGTTGTAAAAGCCCCTAGGCTCGTTGCATTAACGACGATTTCCATTTTTCGATTAGAGTCGCTGTTGTTAAGAACGCTTGTTCCGTCTGTCACATAAACCTTAAGAACTCCTGCGGTCAAACTGCCAGAACCCCGCCGGGTCGCAAAACTAAGCGTATAAGGCGTGTCTGCTTTAATAGTTCCAGACGTTCCCGAAGTGCTGTTAAACGCCTGTGTAATTTTTACTGCCGTAGAACCGTCGCCTGTAATTTTCAAAGCGGTGGTTCCGGTGTACGGAGTGGTTATGTCGTCTACAGTAGAACCGGCGGATCCAGTCACAATGGTCCAGTGATCCGGCGAGTTAGTTGTAAATGACTCAAAGTTAGAGTTTCGCAACACATTGCTTCCGGCAGTGCTGCCTTGCTCTGTATCTGCACTGGCCGCGTACACCGAGGAGGTAGTTATGCCGCTTCCCTTTGGCCACAGGTCATCCGTGTGGTTAACAGATCCTTGGCCCTCAATTTTAAATCGCTCTCTGCCCGCACTGATTCCAGTGGTGTAAGCATCTTCAAGGCATGTGGCTCGTACAAGTTCTGTTTTTACCGAAGGAAAATCAACTACATCCGGAGCGTATTTCTGCGAAGCCAACGCAGACAAAATCAAAACGCCGTTTCCTATATTTGAAGACCCCGCAGCAGAACTACCAATGGTAATAGTTGTTCCGTCAACACTAGAACTTGCCGAATCCATTTGGCGGATCAATTCAATCAATGCGTTTTTTAGGGTTTTTTGTATCTAGCCCACTTCCGTAGGTAGAAACCAAATCTGCATCAACAGTGTTAATAAGCGTGTTGGTCGCATCGCTTTTTAGCAAAGAAACCAACCGCTCAGAATCGTCAATTCGCAATTCCATTTGCGAAACAATCCCGCCGATCATGCTTGTGTCAGCAGCGGTGTACGCGCCCAAAATGTCCGCGTAATCTGTTCGCAATGCGGCTTGATGGGTGCGAATTACAGAGGCCATTCCGAACAACTTGCCCAGCCTTGTAAACAGTGTTGAATAGGTAACGGCCATGATTTAATCCTTCGCGGGAAACTTTTCGTTTAGTTTGGCTCTTCGCTTGCCACACCCACACGGGCGTTTGGTTGAGTTTTCAATCGCCTTTGCAATTTTTGTCAACCCAAACCTTTCGCTAGCGTTGTGGATTTTATCGCCAAGGCCCCGAGACTTGCCTCTGTAAGATCCACAAGAAGCACAGTCTTGTTCTTTAGGCTTGCCGTCGAACAGGTTTAATGCGCAACGGTTGCCAATGAAATAAAAACACTTAGACATCGGGAAATTCCTCTAGCGTCGGCAAGGAATCTAATTCTTCGTATCTGGTAATTTCAAAAGATGCTTGGGATTCGCCCGTGTATTCCAAACTTAACTGTGGGAATCTTGCTGGAAATGGATCTACTTGGTTTGGAGGGCGACAAATTCCATTTGAACCCCCTCGAATGCAACTCAACGGCAGTTCATCATTGCATCCTGATTGTGGAGCAAAGTCACTTCCAGACGCGCTGAGTGATCCGCCGGTGCCTTGGTACACCGGGCAAGATGGAGTTGTCATTGCTGCGGAGTAAAAACCCGGCCAAGTCCAAGCGACATTTTGGTTGGGATCGGTAGGACATCCAAACTGATCTGGGTCGCCAAACCCGCCTGCAAATGCACCAAGCACAAACGAGTTGTTTCCGTTGGTTGGAGCAGCACCCACAGCACCACCTTGGCTTCCCCAATCCAAACAACCTTCCCCTTCGTTGTTGTTGCACGCGGTGCCTTCAACACAATACGGCGTACTGTAAGGAAGTGCCTTGTCTACTGTAAAGTCAGGGCTTCGACGCTGGCTTTGAAAACATGCATCTTCACTGGCTCCCACAAACGCTGCGCTAAACAGGTTTATGCCTAAAGAACTACCGATGTCTTCGCCGAGGTCGTCCGCGTTAATCGTGCATTCGTAGTCGTACTGATAATCGTTTGGAGGATTTGGCTCAACATTAAACGAGCCACTTTCTCTAGCAAAATGCGTAATAGATTGACCAAAAACTCGAACGGCCCCGGAAAAACTCCACACTTCATAGCAACCAGATGGAAGATCGGCAAAGCATGGAGTTTGAATTCCTGTCGGGCACTCGTTGTAAGAAATTCGAGCCGTTAAAGAAAATTCTCCAGCCGATTCTTCTCGGCCAGAAGTCGAGTATTCCCAGCCTGTGCTTTTGCTGGTTGTACGGCTGTTAGGAGGAGGGCACGGCCTGTTAGTAAACAGGCTTTGGTCAAAACTATAAGAGCCGTTTTTTCCGGCACTTGCTGACCGGATTAATTTGTAACCGCTAACTACCCCAAGTTCGGGTTCCGAAGGAAAACCGGGGCCAAACCCGTTGCTTTGCATGATTACTTTAAAACTTAAAGATGCAAAAGCGGAAGCGGTTACAACATCGCTGCTTTGTGAATTAATTACAAATGCAGTGCATTGGTCGTCGCAAGTGGAAGAGCCTTGATATGCAAGTTGTTCGGCGTAGGTTTTTTCATGCGAATACAAAACGCTTACACTGCCTTCAACAACGTAATATTTAAATTCGCAAACAGCCTCCCCGTCGCAAGCAATGGGTGGGTTGCCGCCGCCGTCGTCGCTGCCTCCACAACAACAAGCCATGTAAATCATGGCTCTTCCTCTGGCTCGCAACTAACGCTGAGGCGAGGTTTAGTAGACGAAAAGAACACCGAGTCATTTCCAACTCGGTTACACATCACGACCGTTCCAGTTTCCAATCGGTCGCTTTGTTCAATAATTGCTCGCTCGGGTTTAATTTGCGGTTCATTGGCAACGACAGCAAGGTCGTAACCTGTAATTGAAGACGGGTTTGATTCTGCAAACTCTCCGTTTTCTTCTTCGACAATTTCAAAAACCGTGCCGTTATAAACCTCGGCAACCAGATCCAAACCTATAGAAACTGGGGTTTGTGGCCCTCCTCCATCGCTCACTCTGAAGTACGAGATTCGGGCACTTGCTTTTGAGTTTTCGATTTGTTCGTTAGCCCGGACTCTTTGAAGGTCAACATAGGCTGCAGAAACACGATTGACTTCCGAGGCTAGTTCTTGAACAAACTCTCTAAAGTCAGGTGACAAAACCTTGATTGTTTCGGGGATGTTTACGCCCATAAATTCCCTTTAGACCGTGTCGTACAGTGAGATATTTTGAGCAACCCACGCGTCATCAACCCACTTTAAAACTTGCTTAAACCATCCGCCATAAGCAGCCGTGTAAGACTCTGTGCCAAAGTATCTAATTCCCCCGATGCCAGATCCCCCCGGCAAAACAGACCTTAATTCTGCACCGTCGTAACGGACATCACCTATTGCAAAACCAATGCCGACCAATGTCATTGCTATGGCGTTGACTTTTGATACGTCATCAATTTTGTTGCTGACTGGATTAGTGTTGCTGCTAAATGGAACTTGAATGTTTACCACAGGTCGGTTGTAAACCCATGGTTGTGGTTTGTTGTCGGGGTCTGTTGGCGAACCGTAAGGACCCGGAGATACAAATTCGGTGCCGCTTCCGCCAAAAGGCAACCCATTTTGAAATTGCGATGGAGTGCAATAAACCTGCGTTGCTTCGGATGACATTCGAAGACTACCTAGAGTCTCATCTGCCCCCGAAGGCAAGCCTCCAATTTTTAATCGGATATACCTAACCGATACCAACCACCTGCTTGGTCCAACAGATTGGGCGGTAATCTGGTTGGCTTTGAGATTGGACTCGTTTGGGTGGTTAGCCCCAAATCCTGTAGCAGTTAAGGCTGTTGTAACTGTGGTAATAGCATCGCCGCGACTGGTGCTGCTGACCAAGAACTTGCGCATAGCCGCGTCTTGTTCAGAGTTCTGAAACGCAATCGTCAGCGAGGAACCTGAAATGTCGGATGCTAGAACTGTTCCCATTATTCAACCATGCTTTGCAGGGCGTTGGATACTGCCTGTACCTCGACCAAAAGGGCGTCGAGTGTGGCGGATATCGTGGCCAGTTGATTTGTTGTCTGTTCGGTTGCGGCTTCGGCTTCTGCAATTGCGTCCGGGTTGACGGGCAATTCTTGCTGCGGCTGGTCTTCTGCTTGCTCAACCTGCTGCGTGGGAGCCTCTGCATTGGGGTC